>JGI24732J26686_1000321_pt1 | contig 29390 bp, 39 predicted proteins | sample EPASupsiteHSE623_FD_26686 | JGI IMG/M metagenome (IMG submission 26686)
CAGGATTATTATTTGGTTGACGATGCTGTTTTTGCCTCAATCAAGCTGGCGCAGGTGGCGGCTGAAAAATCCGATTTTGCCGCTTACGTTGATTCTTTACCACGTTATTTTGTCAGTCCGGAACTGAATATCAATTGTGCCGATGATATTAAGTTTGGCATCATTGCCAATTTGCAGAAATATTTGCGGGAGAATAAATATGATTTTATCGATGTCGACGGTGCGCGTATAAATTTCGAGCACGGATGGGCCTTGGCGCGCTGTTCCAATACCGCGCCCATAATCAAATGCAAATTCGAAGGCGACAGTCCCGATGCTTTGCGCGAAATTGAAGAAAAAGGAATGGCAATTTTCAGGGAAACCGGCATTCCCGTATCTGAAAAAGATTATCAAACTCTCGGATTGAAATAATTGGCTTAATTGAAACAAAAAACCCGAATGATCTGTACCCCAAAAAGTGGACACGAAAGTGTCTACTTTTTGTATTTGGAAGGCGGATAAGATAACATAATTAACGATCAAACATATGAGCAAAAGAATATTCACCCAAGAACAAGTCAAGAACTTGCGGCAGAATCCCAATGTGGCAAACTGCAGCGAAAGGTCGATTCTGTACCATAAAAAATTTAAGGTTTTAGCAATCGAGAGATACCATCAAGGCATACCACCGTCATGGATATTCAAAGAGGCTGGCTTTAATTTGACGATAATCGGCCGCAGCACCCCGGAGGAGTGCTTGAAGCGATGGCGAAGAATTTTCAGGAAAAAAGGCAACGCCGGTTTGACGGCAGACGGTCGTAAGGGTAATAATCCGCATGGCCGGCCCAAAGGCATCGAACATCTGCCGGACAAAGAGAAAATAAAATATCTTGAAACGCAAATCGCCTACCTCAAAGCCGAGAACGGTTTTTTAACCAAGCTCCGCAAAAAGAGTTAAAACTACGGCCTTGCCAGAAATACGGGATCATTCAAACCTTGCATAAGGATATCAGGCTTTGCTGCATCTTCGCCGGTGTTTCGCGCAGCGGGTACTACCGCTGGGTAAGCCAACAAAGCGAACCAGATAAGGATTACCCCGATTACCTGCTGGTCAAAGAAATCTTTGACAAAGGTAAGGCCAAATACGGCTGGCGCCAGATAAAAATGCATTTGGAACGGCAAAATAATGTGGTCATGAACCATAAAAAAATTAGCCGGATCATGATAAAATACGGACTCATTGCTAAAGTCAGGAGAAGAAATCCCTACAAAACGATCATGAAAAAGACGGCCGAGCATAGAACCTTTGAGAACAAATTGAACAGAGAGTTCGGGCAAACTATTCCCCGCAGGATTTTCTGCACCGACATCACCTACATTCCGTTTGGCTGTCGCTTTGTCTACTTGTCAGCGATAAAAGATATCGCCACCGGCGAAGTTGTGGCCTGGCATTTGCTGCCATGGATCACCATGGAATTGGTGACAAAAACCCTCGAGCAAATGGCTCCCTGCAAAAACGCGCTAATCCATTCCGATCAGGGATTTCATTACACGAATCCCGAATACATCAAAAAGGTGGAGGCTCTCAAAATGATACAATCAATGTCTAGGAAGGGAAACTGCGTCGACAATGCTCCGATCGAATCGTTTTTCGGCCATTTAAAGGATGATGTTGATTTTAGGAGTTGCAAAACATTCGACGAATTGAAATCGCTCATTGAGAATTACATAAACTATTACAACACCGAACGCGCGCAGTGGAACAAAAACAAAATGACCCCGGTTGAATACCGAGATCATTTGCTCACTCCTGCCGCGTAAGGCGGGTTTTTGTCCGTGTCTACTAAACGGGGTACAGATCAATCTGCGGGTTTTTGTTTTATAAACAATTGTATTGTTCGCAACAATCTATTTCAGTTCGTCTTTCCCGGCATATCCGACCATCAGCAACGCCCACAGCAAAAAAGGAAAGAAAATAAGCGACAGGGCNCCGTAAATGGCATAGCGCCGCCGGAATTTATACTTTATCCCGATCATTGAAAANCAAAAGATGATCAGCGGCGCCAAAAACCAAACCGGNCGAAAAAGCAAAAAACAAAGCAGNCCCGAGCTGACAAACCCGGCGATAAAATCGCGNTTCCTCAAATCTTTGCGATCCTTGTATATATCCGGATCGAACCTTTTGGACGGCATCCCGTACATAGATAATTTTTATACCAAAATGCGGGATTTATGCAAGATTCAATGGATGAACGGAACGATGAGGCATGTCCCGAACATTAACGCAACAATTGTGGCGACAAAGCCCGCGGCGCCTATGGCGACGAATCTCCGGCTTCCGGCAAAAACGCCAAGCAATATCAGCGGCGCGGCAAATAATCCGATCGCCGCCAAAACCGTCGCCGATCCAAGAAATTTCAATTCCGGCACCAAAACAAAACATATCCAGTAAAGCGCGGGAAATCCAATGAATCCAATGAGAAAATCGACGACCTTCCTTTTCTTGTTGATATAGTAATCAGGTTTATTATTTTCCATAATTTTGTTCGACAAATTTATATTTTCACCGACCATGGCTCCCGAAAATCATCCGAAAACGCCCAACAAAATTCCAAAATTTGCCCGAATCGGTTTGAAGTCAAGCTTCTAAAAACTCGATGGATTCANCATACAGTTTCCAGACAAATAAATTGGAAAAATTCCGCCGATAACAACTCCGGCCATAAATGCTTTTATTTTTAATTTTAAAGCAGCATAGAAAGTAAACAATACCCCAACGATCCCGGCTACGCTCGAAATCATCATATATGGCCTTTGGTAACCCAATGATAAAAACGATGATTGGATTAAATATGCCACTCCGAGAGAAAAAAGGAACCAAACCGCCACAACCGTCATCAAACCGAAAATAAAATCTCTCGCAATCTCGTAAACAACCGCTTTCTCCCGCTTGAATTCAAAATACAGCGATCCTAAAAAAAATATGAGGGTAACCATAGCGGCAACCGTCTTGGCATGCTTGTAATCATAATCCATGACGCTGCCCAGCAGCGGATATAAAAAGGAATACACGAAAAAAAAGAATGCCGCCAGCATTACGACATGAATGGCTTTGACCGCGATTATTTTAATTTTTAATTCCATATTATTTTTTTGCAAAGTAAAACAATATTTTTTCTTTAGCGAAAACTAAGTAAATTATAACAATAATGCTGATAATTTGGAAAATCGTCAAACCGCAAAAAGCTGCCGGTTCGGCTTTGATGAATTCCAGAAAAAAACGGAACGCGAAATATGCCAGCATCAGTTCGGTGAAAAGCTGGCCGGGTTTTAAATTGCCTTTTTCTGCCTTTCGCCGCAGATAAAAAAACATCGCCAACATGAATGCCGATTCGAACAGCTGCGTCGGGTAGCGCAAAACGCCGTCGCCAAAATTAACTCCCCAGCCCATGTTCGTCGGTTTGCCAAAACAACAACCTGCCAAGAAACAGCCGATCCGGCCGACCGCCACTCCCAGCGCAATCGCGGGCGCGAACGCGTTGCCCATCCGCTGGCTTATTCCCATCTTTCTCTTAACGATCAAGATTGCGATTGTGCCGCCGATCAGCCCGCCCACGATCGTGCGGCCGTAGAGAAACGTGCGCGGATCGGAAAAATGATCCGCGACAAACCGGTAATTTATCAGCCACTCGAGCAGCTTGGCGCCGATCGCGCCGCCAAGCAAACCGGCAATGGCAAGATAGAAACCGTTGTCATTGTTTTGCCGCATTTTTTTTGCCGCGCGCCAATAAACAAACGCAGCGACAATCAAAGCCAAGCCGACGAAAAATCCGTAGGACGAAACATCAAATCCGTTTATCGAAAACAAAACCGGGCGGATTCCCCAATTGTCCGGATGAAAATGTTCGTCTAGCATGTTTTCCCGACTTTCTTAATGCCCTTGGCGAAAGAACAGCATTTATCGCTGCCCGCGCACTCGTAAAGTTTCGACGCCGGACAAAAACCGACCGCGGAAATGGTTTTTAAAATCGCGAAACACATCGTCAAAAACCAGCCAACGTGCGGGTTGACGAACATAATGAAAACCAAGCAGATCGCGCTCAAACCGGTTGCCATAATGTGCGCGAACCTCATCGCGCTCTCATTTAAAATTTCTTTTCGCGATTTAAAAATTTTGTCGACGGTATAACTGTATAAAACAATCATGGGCGCGCGCCTGATTCTCAAAGCTGCCGATAAAAACATAATTGCGCCGACCAACGCCAAAATCCAAGGTTCCCGCAGGATAAACGCCGCCCAAACCATAACCGCGATCGAATAGCGGCAAAAAATAAACGCTCCCTTGGAAACCGAAACCGGACGGTAAGAAATTTTCATATTTTTGATTTGAATAATTTTGGAAAAAACATCCCGACTCTTTTTTTGTAATTATCATATTCCGGAAATTCCAGGCCCAGCATTTTTTCTTCCTGTCCGGCGCGATAATGCATCGCCGGAACAAATATNAAAGCATTCGCCAAAAACGCCAGCCAATTTGAATAAACCAGGCTCGAACCGCAAAACATCCAGATAAGCGACGCGTAAAGCGGATGCCGCACCCAAGCATAGACCCCGGTATCAACCAGTGAATGCCGGTGATAAATTTTGATATTATCCGACCAATTGTTCCCCAGCTTAAACCGGCCCGCGATATTCACGATCGCGCCAACGACCATCAAGGCTATCCCCGCCGCGATCATCGCGATCCTTACAGTGCCATTATCGACTCGCAACACCCCCCAGCCATTCCGCTCGATCGCGTAGAATAAAAAGAAAAATAAAAACATCGTAAACGTCGCCACCGGGCTTTTCTTCTCTTTTTTATGATCGCTCCTTTCCTGAAAAAATAAAAAATCAACCGCCACAGCCGCGATCACCGCAAAAATNCAGAACCCAACAATCCCGTTGATTAATAATAGAATAATGCCCATCTTAACAGCTTTAAAATCCTCCGCCCCACATCAAAGAACAAGCTCCGTAAAAAAGCGCCCAAACAATGAAGGGGAAACAAATTATAAGAATAAAAAAAGACAAATTATTCATATTTTATTTTCTATGCCTATGTATCATATTATACGCCGAGAACGGGATTTTTTTGAAATCCGGAGTGATAATGTGCACGCATTCCTTTTGCATCGATTTGGCGTCAAAGTTGTATTTGTCCACGAATGAGGTGGCGCTGATCCGGAAAGTGTTGTTGTTAATGAATTCCGCTTTCTGGTCCTGGCTCATCAAAAGATAATTCGGCGGCAGAATTGTTTTTTGCAAACTCTTGAACATATCCATTATCTGGCAGCAGCTCCCCTTTTTATCCAAAGTCTCGGCGATTTCCTTCATCACGTTGTCGGGCGCAAACTGGAAAGTATTGCGGATCGCCGGCAGGAATTGCTTGATATCGATATCGCGGATCAACGGAACGAATTCGCCTTTCTGCTTGAACAAGTAACTGATGGCGACGCGCTCAACGTCGCATGGCAAGGGAATAAAATCGGCCATTTTCACCATTCCTTTGGTTTGCGCTTCCAGAGCCTTTAAAATTCCGGTCATCGTGACCCGGTTTTTTATTTCCGCGCCTTCGGGCAGACGGCCGAAAAAAGCCACCGGCTGGTAATTTATTCCCCGTATCCATTCCTCGCCAATCGCATAGTTGAAAACTTCGCCAACCTCGGAATCATTCACGCCGCGCACGACCGTGGCCACCAAGGTTATCGGCACGCGGTATTTTGAAAGGTTGGCAATCGCCTTTTTTCTGTCTCCGATCACGTCCCGGCCGCGAATCGCCATCGCCGATTTTTCCGACAACCCGTCAAACTGCAGATAGATCTCAAAGCCTCCTTTGAATCGGCCCAATTCCTCGGCTAATTTCTCGTCTTTTGCCAAACGCAATCCGTTCGTGTTCAGTAAAATATATTTGATTTTTTTGGAGCGGGCCAATTTTATGATATCGACGATTTTGGGATGCAATGTGGGCTCGCCGCCCGATATTTGCAAAATTTCCGCCTGGCCGTGTTCGGAATCCACGAAGAAATTCAACATTTCATTAATCTTTTCCAGAGGCAGGAAATCGCCCGTGCCGCTGTTGGCATAGCAGGTCGGGCAGCCCAGATCGCAGGCGTTGGTGATCTCGATTAAGCCGTTGCAAGTGTGCTGGTCGTGGCTCGGGCACAATCCGCAATCAAAAGGGCAGCCGTTTTTTACCGCGGTCTGGGTTTTTGAAATCGTGCCCGGCTTGTCATAATCGCCATGCTTCAAATAAAATCCCGCGTCATCTTCAAGCAATTCGCGAAACTGCCCGTGTTCCGGGCAGCTCTTCAAAACAAAAATCGAACCGCCGCTTTCAATGATCTTGGCGTCAATCTTTTTCAAGCATTTGCTGCAAAGCGAGCTGGTATGGCTGACGAATTTGTAATCCCTCTGTAAATTGTCCATATCCGATTATTTGGCCGCGGTTGAAAAAATTGAAGACAACTGGTTGAAAATTCCGGTAATCTGCTGCCAAATGGCGGCGATCGGCGCGGTTAAATTATCCCAAATCGTCTGAATAAGGCCTTTTTGCTTCACCGCCTCAAGCTGCGTTCCCACCGTATCAAGCGTCGATGAAACTCCTTCCAATTGCTGCTGGATTTCGGTTTGCGCGCTCATATCCAGCGCCAGCGCCGAAAGTCCAACCACGAAAACGAAAAACAAAACCGCGTTTATTTTTTTCATATTTTTTATTAATTAAATTACATCGGTTAAATTTGCAAAAACCTCATTCATGAATTCGTTTTTCCGACGGTAATATTCGCGGGTACTCAACCCGTTCCCGTCTTTTTTTGTCTTTTCATAAGCCGTCAGCGCCTCCGGATGGGTTTCCAAATAATTTTCAAATTTTAGGCATCTGGTCCAATCGTCAGACTTTTCATTGATTAAAAAAATTTCCGCCTTCATCCCTTCCGAATCTTCAACGAACCGGGCCCTTCTCTCCGGATAGACACTGCCGGGCGCACCTAGAATTTTTTCAAGCCGCTCAAGCATCCGGTTGAATGATTCCGGGGCCACGGGAATATATATATCCAACTCTCCCTGACCCGAAATACCCAGCCTTGTTGATCCTCGAAGCTCGATTTTGATATTTTCCTCAAATCCGGATCGTATCCGTTTTTCAATTTTGGCAAAAATTTCCGGCGCATGCAAATCATAGGGCCGTATTTCTATCCGGTCGTCGCCAGACAAGTGACTAATCCATTTTTCTTGTTCCGGTGTAAGCATGTTATTTCTGGCACGCCGGGCAATAAAACGTGCTGCGNCCGGCTTGTTTTACGCGCTTGATTTCACCCGTGCATTTTCCCGGACATTTCTGGCCGTCGCGCTGATAGACCAAAAAATGTTCCTGATAACAACCGGTTTGGCCGTTCAACTGCCGATACCACTCATCTTTGCCCGAAGAACCTTTGCAGTCAATGGCCTTTTTGAGAATTTTTAAAATCGCCTCGTGGAGGTTCTTGATTTCTTCCGGTTCCAGCAAATTTGCCGGCCGGAACGGATCTATGCCGGCACGGAATAACGATTCGTTGGCGTAGATGTTGCCGATACCGGCAACCCTGGCCTGGTCCATCAGCAAAATTTTCACCGCGCGGCGGGTCTTTGACAGAACGCGCGAAAAATTTTCAAGAGAAAAATTTTCTTTGAACGGTTCGATCGCGCCGGTTTCCTCTTCCTTGAAATTTTCAACCACTTTGATCCAGGCGAATTTGCGCGAATCGTTAAAAAGCAAGTTTGANCCGTCGCTAAAATGAAAAATANCGCGCGTGAAGCGCCGCTCCAAATCTTCCCCGGGCAATTCCAAAAAAAACTGCCCGTTTAATTTGAAATGCGCCAGCAGCGCGCTCCCGTTTTCAAAAAAAAGACGCAAAACTTTTGCCATCCGGCCCGTGCCGACGATCTTTTGGCCCGTGATCGCCGCTGGATCGCCAATGAACATTCCCGGTTCCAGTATTTCAATGCGCGCGATCGTTTTGCCAACGACCGCTTCCTGCAATTGTCTTCTGATTGTTTCGACCTCGGGTAGTTCCGGCATGTGATTGCGTTAATTTAAGTATTGTTTCCATTGTGCGGCCAAAGCCGCCAAAATTCAATCGAAAGAAAAAACCNTTTCAATCGGAACGCCGAAAACCCGCGCGATATCATGCGCCAGNTTAAGCGACGGCACGTATTTTCCTTGTTCCAGAAAAACAATGGTTTCGCGCCGGACATTCACGATATTGGCTAAATCCTCCTGGGTCAAATTCTTCAGCTGCCGGTATTCTTTTATTTTTGCGGTAAATTTCATTTCTCTCCTTGAAAAAATTTGAAAAACAGGCTCTGCGAAATCATAAGCGCGCAGGCCGAATAAGCCAAAATCTGCGCCGACAGTTCATATTGCGGATTATCGGCGCGGCCCGCCATGAGTACCATTGCCGCCACCGCAGCAATCACCGCATAGATATTCAGCGCCCAGCGCGCCGCTTGGCCGGCAAGCTGATAATCCCGCTCATCCGCCAGCACGCCTTCAACCCGCTTTTTCATCGCCAGCAGCACGATCGCCGCGGTCGCGCCGATGATAATCGGCAAAATATAATTTCCCCGCACAACCGATATCGAACAAGTCGCCGCCACGATCATCGCAAAAAAAATTCTGACAATATGAAAAGTTTTTTGATTCATTTTTTGTTATACTGTTGTTTGCAACAATATGTTAAGTTTGTATAACATTATGTTAGATTATTCTAACTTTTTTGTCAACCTTCCCGCTTCCCGTGGCGCCGGCGATCAATCCCAGGAAACGCGGCCGTCGCCTGTTATGGGGATCGCATTGCCCAGGAAACGCGGCCGGGCGCCGATAACAACATCCCAAAAAGCTTTGGCGCGGGCGCCATTTTCCCGCAATACATTATAAAACCCAAGGTCGTAGCTTTGCAGATCCGCGCCAATCCCAATGGCTTCAACTCCCAGGCTTTGCGCAAGAAACATCGCGCGCGGCAAATGAAAATTCTGAGTGGAAATTATTATCGAATCGACCTGAAAAACATTTTTAGCGCGATAAATGCTTGAATAGGTGTCAAAACCGGCATAATCGACAAACAGATCCTGGCCCGGCACTCCGTTTTTCAAAAAGAATTTCTTGGCCGCGTTAACCTCGTCGTAATTGCCAACGCTATGGTCGCCGCTCACCAATATCTTTTTAACCTTGCCCGCCTTATAAACCTCCAAAGCCACGCTGGCGCGATCCTGGAAAACCGCGCTCAACCGGCCGTCCCGATAAACCGCCGCGCCCAAAACCAAAACCGCCTGCGCTTCCGGCAGATCGCCGACATTCTGGTAAATTGCCCGCTTCCCCGCAACCGCCACGTATATATCCGCGGCGGCGGCGGCCAGAATCAAAGCGCTCAGCCCCATCAGAACCGCTTTGGCCAATTTTATTGCCGATTTACCCATTTCCTTTTTGGTTATCTTTTAATTAAACTTAGCAAAAAAACCATGGATTGCAAAACAAAAACCGTGTCTCGCGCGCGGCTTTTTAGCGATTCAGCGGCGATCCGGGAAACCGCCCAAAAAGCTGCTGGAAAAAATTGCGAACAATATTTTTNAATATCGAGCGTATTATCCTCTATGCGGATATTATATTCGTCGAAAAAAGTCCGGACAATCCTCATTTCAGCGGCGCGGCTAAGCGTACCAACACTTGACAGGATTTCCAAAAAAGGCAAAATGGAATATAGTGGCACTATAAAAACACTATCCGAGGTTTTTCCCCCGTGTGTAAATGCGGGGAAATTGTTTTTTTTGCTGCAAAACAATGATCGCAAAATTCTTCCAATCTTTGTTTGCGAAAAACTGCACCAAGTGTCAGGGAATTTTGCTTGTTATCACCGGACCGAGCGGTGTGGGAAAAGACACGGCCAAAGAGCTGTTTCTGAAAAGGAATCCGGATTTCCAAAAGATAGTGACCGATACCACCCGGGCGCCGCGGCAGGGAGAAATCAGCGGCGTTCATCATAATTTTTACACCAACGAAGAATTCAAACAAAGGATAAAAGAAGGAAAATATCTGGAATACGTTGAAGTCCGTCCCGGTGAATATAAAGGCGGAAGCAAAGAGGCGGTCTCGGCGATCTTGAGCGGAAAAAACGTGATTTGGCAGGTTGACGAATACGCGATGGCGCACATTAGAAGCATTATTAAGGAGAATATGCCCGAGATGGCGGATTGCATTCTGGGAAAAACCGTGACGGTTTACATCGCGCCCGAGGACTGGGATCAGTTGCGGGAACAATATTTCCGCCGCGACCCCGACGCTTCCGAAGAAAAATTCCTGATAAAATTGGCCCGCGACCGCGAAATGTGGTGGCAATATCACGATCGCTACGACCACGTGGTCATAAATAAAAGAGGAAAAATCAACGAAACTGTCGCGGCTATCGAGAAATTGGTCGCGCAAAAAGCGGAATCTCTCGCAAACAACCAAGTCGCTGCTCCCGCAGTTGCTTATTGAACGACCCGCAGTAACTTCGACGACTGCGTTTTTTATTACAAATCCGCATTGCTGATTATGGCAACAATCAAAATTTCAAAATACTTATCCGAAGCGGGCGTAGCCTCCCGGCGCAAAGCGGAAACCCTGGTAACGCAGGGGTTGATTTTTGTTAACGGCAAAAGAAACACAAACGTGGCCGCGAGAATCGACCCTGATACCGACATAATCGAATTCAACGGAAAACCTGTTCGCGTTCAAAAGCATGTTTATTATTTGCTGAATAAGCCCGCCGGCTATACCTCGACCACCGAAGACGCGCACGCGCGGAAATTGATCACGGAATTGGTGCCCGACGCCCCCAAAGTCTGGCCGGTGGGACGGCTCGACAAATACACATCTGGCCTCATTTTGCTGACAAATGACGGGCAAATGACCTTGAAACTGACCCATCCGCGCTATCAAATCGAAAAGGAATACGAAATTGTGCCCGATGTTCCCCTGGCGGCCGCCGATATCGACGCCGTCCGGCGCGGCATGAAATTAAACGACGGGTTCATCAAACCCGACCGATTCGAACAAGCCGAAAAAAATCTCTATCGCATTATCATCCATTCCGGGAAAAAAAGAGTGGTTCGCCGCATTATTGAAAAAATCGGCAAAACCGTGATTGACCTCAAAAGGATAAGAATCGGATTCCTCACTCTGGAAAACTTGAAAACCGGGCAATGGCGCAGTCTCACCCAGGAAGAAATCAAAAAACTTCTAAGCTGAAAAATCTTTTTCCGCCAGCAACTTTTCATACTCTTTGAGCGTGCGGTCAGCCATGGCTTCGGAAGACCAGTGTTTGACGACTTCCGCCGTTTCAATTCTTTTTTGCCGGATCAAATCCGGATTTTTCAGCATTTTTGAAACTGCCTGGAAAAATTCTTCTTCGACCGGCTCGGTGGTAATACCGCCTCTTTGCCGGCTGAAAATGTCTTTGACGCCCATTCTGTCCACGGCAACAACCGGCACTCCGGCCGCCATGGCTTCCAAAACCACCAGTCCCTGGGTTTCAGTGACGGACGCGAATAAAAACAAATCCGCGGCGGCATAGCAATCGCGCAAAAAATTACCTTTGATATACCCCAAAAAGTGGGTCTTCTCGCCGACGCCCAGCTGAACGGCAAGCTCTTTCAGCTTGCCCAGCGCCGGGCCGGAACCGGCGATCACAAAACGCGCGTCGCAAAATTCAAATGCCACCCGCGCGAAAACCCGCAGCAAAAAGTCGATGTTCTTTTCTTCGGCCAGCCTGCCCACATACAGAAGAAGCTTCTCTTTTTTTGAAAATCCCATTTTGGCGCGGAATTTCGGACCGTCCTTTCCTTTGAATTGCGACGGCACCACTCCGGTGGGAATAATCNCTATCGGAGATTTAACGCGGTAAGACGCCACCTCGCGCGCCATCTGCTCCGCCGGAACAATGATCAGATCGCAGGAGTTGCAATATCTTTTACTGAACCATTCGGCGCCGTAGTTTTTTAACCGGCGCGGCAGATACCAGAAATAGTATTCGGTATAGGCCCGATAGAAAGTGTGGTAAGTGTGCACGACCTTGGCGCCGCTTTTGCGCGCCCATTTTACCGCCAATTGGCCCAAAACAAACGGGGTTTGCGTGTGCACGATGTCATAATTTTCGCCGATAAAAGCTTTCGCCTGCTTGCGGAATCCGTACGCCATGCGGTCTTCGGGATCAAATGCCAGATAAAGCGACGGGTAGCGGATTACCTTGAACGGTTCGCTGTCTTCGCCTTCATACGGAAACGCCGGCGCGTGCACGTGCACTTCGTGGCCCTGCCGCGAGAACTCCCGCGCAAAAATCCGCGTCGAAACGGAAACGCCGTTAATGCGGGGGAAATACGTGTCGGTGACGATAGCGATTTTCATTGATGGATTTAATTAGGCCGGATTTCCCGGGCGAAACCGTCTATTTCCCGGACAATCTCGGGCTCGTTGTTCAAAACCAAGATGTGGTTCGCCCGGGGCAAAATCTTCAGGCGCGCTTTTTTGATTTCTTTTGCCAACAAGAAAGAATTTTTTGCCGGAAAAATCGTATCTTTGGCGCCATGGATAATCAGCGTCGGAACATCAACGCTCGGAATAATTTTTTTTATATTGAATTTATTTATTTGCGCGAAATAACAACAATAAATCCAAAACGTGGTGTTCGCGATATCGGCCAGTATTCTCTTGAAACTCCAATCGCCGGTCGGCAGACGGGAATAATCAAGATGCCGGCCGCATTCGCCGCGCGCCGGCGGGAAAAAAAATGGCGGAATATTTGACAATAGAAATTCGCCGATTCTTATCCATAACGGTTCGCCCACGCGATTGTCGGGAGCCAGAAAAACGAATCCGCGGACGGCCCGCGGACGCTTGGAAAAAAAATCGAGCAAAATCAAACTTCCGTACGAATGGCTGATGAAAACCGCTTCCAGAATCCGCAATTTGTCCAGAATATCCGCCATGTCGTCGGCAAGTTTTCCGATCGCGTATTCGCCGCGCTTCGCGTATTTTTTTGATTTGCCATGCCCCCGCCAATCAAAAAAAACTAAATTATATTCCCCTCGCAATTCTTTTCCGTATCTGTCCCAAGCCGACAAGCTTCCCGTGAATCCATGCACAAAAACGAGGACCGGCCGGCCATCGCAAAAATCATTATGGCAATAATAAACCCCGTTATCCAGGCGCCCTTCCGTCATCGGTTTATTCACATCACACGGTGAATTCGCACTGGTGATGGGAACCATTCTAATCAGTTAGTTCCTAAATCATGCACCGAAGGTGCAATTAAATAATGTGATTTGAATAGATAATCATCCAATACTATATATTTCACCAAATTTTGTTATTTTGCAACCTGCGGCATACTCATTGTAATTATTTGAAAAATTTATTAAAATTACCGCAGAACAAATTTATGGATATTTTTACCTCAATTATCACCAATCAGCCGCTCGTCGCGGGTTTTCTGGCTTGGTTTATCGCCCAGCTTTTTAAATGCCTTTTGGCGCTGAAGCACGGCGTCAATCGCGAAGCTTTCAAAAGATTTTGGGCCAGCGGCGGATTCCCAAGCTCCCATTCGTCGGCGGTTACCGCTTTGGCCACGGCTTGCGGAATCAAATACGGATTCGATTCGCCCTATTTTGCGATCGCGGCGGTATTCGCCCTTGTCGTGATATATGACGCGTTCACACTGCGCCAGGAAGCCGGCAAGCACGCCGAGGTTTTAAACCAGATGATGGAAGACGTCTATTTGAAAAAAAAGATCGAGGCCAAGCATTTGAAAGTGCTGCTGGGCCACACCCGTTTTGAAGTTTTTTTCGGGTTTCTGCTGGGCATCGCCGTGGCGATTATTATCGCCAAATAGCAATTTCCGTTCGTAAAAACGCCTCCAATGATTGGAGGCGTTTTTGTCTGAAAAAAGAAACAGTTAATTTTGCGCGGGCACTCCCGGTTGGTCCGTTCCGAACTGAATATTTGCAGCCGGCGCGCTTCCGCCAGCCGGATTTCCTTCTGGATTCACCGGCCGCAAAGAAATGCTCTGGGCCGCGATGCTGCCGTCAGAATTTGTGATGCCGGCCACAGTTACCGCGGCACCGACCGCCAAGTCATCGGCAACGCCGCTGGCCTGCTTGGCAATTTGCGTCGTCTGAGAATAAAAAACTATTTTCGAACTGCCGTCGCGCAATTTAACCGTGATGCTTTGAGCATCCTTGGAAACAATATCGCCGCTGATAAATCCTTGCCCGTTTTGTCCGCTGCGGCGCGTCCCATTGGCAAATTGCCCGGCGCCGCCGGGAAGATTACCATTCGCAAAGCCCTTGAATCCGCCAACCGGAGTTTGCCCCTTTTGGTATTGCNTGCCGCCAAAAAATCCCGCGGCGCCGAAAATGATTGCCGCGACAACAACCGGTGCGATCATGCTTAAATTTTTATTCATATTTTTAATAGACCTACTGCTTTAAAGATTTTCGTAGCGAAATTTTCAGATTTCGAGCGAGCCAAATGAAGAACGAGAAGGCATACTTGAAGCTAAAGTCTGGCGACGAGTGATGAATTCGGCGCAGCCGAAATATGAAAATTGTAGTAGAAAATCTTTAAGCAGTAGGTCTAATATTTAAATTCTATTATGATATTGCTTGAATAATCATGGCTATTCATATCTCAGAGCGTTGATCGGATTCAGCTTCGCGGCGCGGGCGGCGGGGTAATATCCGAAAACTATCCCGATCAAACCCGATACCCCGAACGCGAGCAATACTGAAAACATGGAAACGCTGGTGGCGATATTGGCGAATTTGTAAACCGCCAGCGACGCGAGCCAGCCGAGCAGTATTCCCACGACTCCGCCCGTAAAAGTCAGCGTTACCGCCTCGGCCAGAAACTGAATGGAAATATCGCCCTTCTTGGCGCCGATTGCTTTGCGCAATCCGATTTCGCGGGTGCGCTCCGTAACCGTGGTCAGCATCATGTTCATGATGCCGATTCCACCCACNAAAAGGGAAATGCCGGCAATCGATCCCAAAAGAATCGTCAGGGTGGCGGTAATTGTCGACGCGCTGGCGACAATGTCGGCCTGGTTCAATACCGAGAAATCCGCCGCGGCCGGATCGGTGATTTTATGCCGCTCCAACAATAAATTGGTAACGTCGGTCTGCAGCTGATCCAGTGATTTTGCGTCAAACCCTTGCACGCTTATCGTATTCACATAGGCCGAACCGNTAATGAATCTTTGTGCCGTCGCCAGCGGTATATAAATGGCATCGTCCTGATTGGAAAAACCGCTCCCGCCTTTGGCAACCGTCAATCCAACCACTTTGAATTCAATTTTATTGATTTTTATCGATTGTCCGATCGGATCGCTGCCTTCGCCGAAAAGATCAATGGCAGTGGTCGGGCCGAGCACGGCCACCTTCGAAAGACTGTCATTGTTTTGGACGGTTATAAAATCGCCGGAAGCAATCGAAACATTCCTCACTTCGGCATAGGCATCGGTTACTCCGTAAATCTGGGTGTTGGTGTTCGTGCCTTTGGCGGTAACCTGNCTCCGGCTCTGCGTTTGGGGCGCCACCGCTTTGGCTGACGATATATTCTCCTGAATCGCTTTGGCGTCCGCCAAAGTCAGNCTTTGCGCCGAACCCCGGCCCTGGCTCACCTGCTGGCCGACGCCGCGCTGNAAACTCGGCTGGATCATTATGAGGTTTGAACCGAGGGACTGGATGCTCGAAGTGATCGATCCCTGCGTCCCCTGGCCGATCGAGATCATCGCGATCACCGATCCGACGCCAATGACAATACCCAAAACCGTCAGGCCCGACCGGACCTTGTTCGCCAATAAAGCGGAAAATGTTTGTTCGAACAAATCGGTTATTTTCATAATTTCGGTTGGAATATCGTTACGCGGCCGGCTTCCGGCCATCGTTGGCCGCGACACGGNTTTTTTTATTTGCGTTATGCCGGTCGTCAACGATCATCCCGTCGCGGATGGTAATTATCCGATCGGCATACTCGGCGACATCGCGTTCATGAGTAATCAAAACTATCGTGTGTCCCTGCTTCCGGTTAAGCTCCTGAAATGTTTCCATCACGATTTCCCCGGTCTTGGTATCAAGATTTCCCGTCGGTTCATCGGCCAGAATGATTGACGGATCGTTAACCAGAGCCCGCGCGATCGCCACGCGCTGCATTTGTCCCCCGGAAAGCTGGTTGGTGTAGTGATCGTAATATTCTTCAGGCAAACCCGCGTGACCCAAAGCTTCCCGGGCGCGTTTTTCGCGTTCCGCTTTGCCGACTTCCGCGTAAACCAGGGGAAGGCACACATTCCGCAAAACGGTAGTCCGCGGCAAGAGATTGAATGACTGGAAAACAAAACCGATTTTGTTTTTCCGGATTTCGGCGAGATCGTCATCGGAATATTTGGCGACGTTCTTCCCGTCCAGCAGGTAATCGCCGCCTGTCGGCGTGTCCAACATTCCCAAAATATGCATCAGCGTCGATTTCCCGGATCCCGAAGGCCCGACAATTGCCACAAACTCGCTATCGGCAATCTCAAACGAAACGCCTTTAAGCACTCTGGTCTCCACGGTTCCGCTCTTATAAGATTTGGTTATGTTTTTGCATTCGATCATGGCAGTGATAGTCAGCGGACATTCGAAGAATTGGTTCTTGTTGTCGTCGTCGAACCGCCGGTGGTTCTCTGCGGCCCGCCCCCTCCGAACATATTGAATAGCGAACCTGAGCTTTGCGTTGTTTTGGCCGCGGCTTGCGCGGTGGTTTTTATCACAATCGCATCGCCTTCGCCAAGGCCGCTGACGATTTCGGTCGAATTGTCATCGCTTAGCCCGGCGACAACCGCCTGCTGGCGCGTGGATTGCCCCGTGGCGGAACTGCCGGTCGATTCGCCGTTCACGGGTTGGACCGGGATTTCCACATAATTGCCGGCGGCGTTTGATTTGACCGCGGAATTGGGAACCAGCAGAACATCGGATTTGACCTTGGTGATTATTGCCGCCGTCGCGCTCATTCCGGGCTTGATGCGGTCATCCTGGGTATCGAAAGCGATCATAACATTATAACTGACCACGCCCTGGCTCACTGTTCCGATCGTATCGATCTCGGCCACGTGGCCGGTTAAGGTGAGATCGCTAACCGCGTCGAAAGTCAGTGTTGCTTTTTGGTCGGTTTTAACGCTGGCGACATCAACTTCGTTCAATGAAATGTTGGCGGTTAATTGGTTGGTGATGATGGTTGCAACAGCTGAATTGACCGCGATACTATCGGCTTTCTTGACATCAACGGACGCGACCGCGCCGTCAAAAGGAGCCCTGATCGTGTAATAGGCAAGAGTTTCTTTCGCGTCGGATAGCGCGCTTTCCTTTTGCTGCACGTTCAGCTCCTGCGACTGGATGTTGTAAGGGTTGGTTAGAGTCTTCAGGTTTTGCAAAGATTTGATTTTTTCATCAATGGTGCGTTGGGCGCTTTCGATAGCGTCTTTGTCATTCTGGATTGTTTGCTTGAATGATATCAAATCGGCGAGATGGGAATTAATTTTAGTGGTGTAACCGCCCAGANTTGTCAGCTGCGTGTCCGCGAACGTTTGCGGCTTGATATTTTGGCCGAGCAGGACGTCTTCGTAGCGCTGAACCAAATTATTAACGTTTTTTATCGCTTCGGACGCGCTCTTTGTCGTCTCGTAAGTTTCGTTAACCAAACTTTCGATCACCGCCGGATCCGAGAACCGGCTCGCGGATTTATAATTCAGAAAATTGGCATCATATTTCGATTTTGCCGTTTGATAAGCCAGGGCCGCTTCGTTTTGATATTTTGCCGCCGTGCTGTCATAATTTTTTATTCCGTTATAATAATAATCCAAATAACTGGAACTAGACTGGGTAACGTACGAACTGGCGCCGTTAACAATATCGTCCAGCCCTGCCATGATCGACGGAAGATCAAGAAAAGCGCTGGCGACCGAAGTGAACCCTTGTGCATAGTCTTTGTTCAAATTATCCTTGCCGTCCTGCAAGGATTGTTCGGCCGCGGTAACCGCGTCCTGCGATTGAAGGATTAAAAGCGAATTATCCTGTTTCATTTTTTCCAGAGAAAGATTGGCGCTGTCCAAACCGGCTTGGGCGTCCCGCACCGCCTTCTGCGCGTCCGTGGAATCAAGCTGCACCAAAATATCGCCGGTTTTAACCGCCTGGCCCGCGCTAACGCCGATTTTGGTTACGTCGCCGGCGACTTTCGACTTCACATCCGCCTGATCGGCAACCGAAACCTGGCCGCTGCCGCTCACCGATTGCGCGATCATGCCTTTGGACGCCGTCCCGTAAGCATAAACAACCGNGCCAACGCTCTTACTGCCGGAATTGAAATAAAAATATCCTCCCGCCAGGATTAAAATTATTACGGCCGCGGTAATTTTTTTGTGCCGCATCATGCTTGAAAAAATATTTGCCATAAATTGAAAATGTATTTAAATTTTGTTGTTTATGCAACCTAGAGACTTATAACAATCGGCGTTTGCCGTTTTTTTATTGGTTCATTTCGCTGATTCCGAAAGCTTCCACCTGATCGCCCTGGCGGCTCCCGATCACGATCACCGCATCGCCCACCGCGAAATCTTCGCCGAAAGGCAAGCGCGTGCGGCGCGTGACCATGATCAGCAGCCTTTCTTCCTGGCGATTTTCAATCGTGAAATTCGGCAAGGAAAGCTCGGTGATCACTCCCGCGTGAATATCTTTGAACCGGCGCGGCCCCAANTCGCGGTAAATGCCGGTGCCGCAACCGTCAAGAGGCAGGCTACCGGGAGATGGCGGCAGCGGCCGCCGAAAATCGCGGCAGTGCGAAAGTTCGCTGTGAAGCGGCGTTGCCGCGACCAATATGCCGCCGGCAGCCACGATCATTAAAATCGCCACCGTCGAATATACCAGCGGCTGGCGCCAGGCAAATGAATAACGCCGCACCATAATTTCCAGAATAACGATAAAAAGCGCGACAAGCATCAGTAAAAGCCACGGAAGCGACATTAAAAAGATGAACACTCCGCGCCATCCGAAAACGGGCGCGATCCAGATCCCCGTGCGCGCCATTATGAAAACGAACAAACTGGCCAAGTAAACGAGCGCCAGCCCGACTATCGAAACCCCGATCGTCCACAAAAACGCTCCGAGGATAAAATGCCATTTCGGCCGCATTTTAAGATGTCCGTTTTTTGCCGCGCTGATTATTTGCGCGCTGATCGATTTGTTTTGTTCTTTTTGTTCGTCCATTTTTTTGCGGCAACCGGCCGCTTGTTCTAAATCGCCATTTTATCGGGATGCTGGCGGTTAATGCTTTTTTTAAGCAATGATTTTCCCCGTTGCAACCGGATGCCCACGGTTGAAACCGGAAGGCGCAGCACATCGGCAATTTCCCGGTAACTCATCTCTTCAAAATAATACAATATCAACGGTTCGCGATATTTCACCGGCATTTTTTCGATATAACCGTCGAGAACTCTCCTCAATTCGGCCCGGTCAACGTCCATATCGGCGGTTTCTTTGGCAATCGGATGCGGGAAAAAAAAGTCAAAATCGATAAAGGAAATTTTTTCCGATTTTTTCTTCTTCAAAGCGTTGACAAACTCGTTATGGGCAACGCGGTATATCCATGGAGAGAATCTGCGCTTGGCGTCGAAACTTTTGATGTTCACGTATGTTTTCACGAAAACTTCCTGCACGATGTCTTTCACATCGTCAGGGTGCGATAAGAATTTTCTCGCGTAGCGCGTAATTTTCTTTTCGTAACGCTGCATCAACAATGCGAACGCTTCCACGTCGCCTTCCTGCACGCGCCGGGCGATTGTTTCATCGGTTGCTTCATCCATAAACTGTTGGACAATTGTTCTCATTAATNCTTGTCCTTGCCGATTCGAAACGATACTAAAGGGTCTGTTGCCGAATTAGCTTCAGAACGAAATTTTCAGCTTTCGAGCGAGAAAAATGAAGAAGAAGGAAGCATATTTAAGCTAAATCTGTTGACGACTGATGAATTTTTCGCAGCCGAAAGATGGAAATTGCAGTTGAAGCTAATTCGGCAACAGACCCCTAAAACATCTGTGTCAAACAACAAGCCGCAATCTCATTAATACATTGCGGCTGTCTGGTTTATTTCATCGGAATTGTTGCCGGAATCCAGCGCGTTTCAATTCGCCACCGCGCATTCCTCAAATATCTTGGGCGGAGTGCTGCGCTTGAAATTGCCTTCATGGGAAGCGGTATAATACCCGCCGGCCTCAAGCTTGGCGTAATAGCAGAAAAATTGGGGATAAGGTGCATTGTTCAATCCGCAATACACATAATCTTTGCCGCAGGCCAATTTTTTCGATCCATACTGAGCCGCCTTCGGATCTTGCGGCGTCTTCGCCAGCGCAGTACCGATTTGCAAAGGATATCCGTATAGCTTGCCTTTGCAATCTCCGCCGGCCAAACCGCAGGTATAATATCGATTGCCGACCGCGTACCACGTCTTTTGCGCCGCGGACAGTTCCTGCATATCCGCAATGCGCCGGTTGTCCCTGGCGACAGCCTCGGTCGCGGCGGAATCAGCAACGACCGCGGCGGTCGTCGTCGCATTGGCAACATCCGCGCCACCCTGCCCGGCATCGTCCTGTCCCGCGGCAGGCGTCTCAACCACGCTGCTTCCGCTTTCTTCCTCTGCGGGCGTTTCCGCCGCGGATTCGTTTGCCGGAACCGTATTTTCGGCTTCGCGCGGGCTGGAAGAATAATTATAATATAAAATCAATCCGCCCACCGTTATCGCCAGAATGGCGAAAACCGAAATCGCTGCGATGATCGGCTTCATTGATTTTTTCGACGACTCCTCAATCAAATCGTCTCCCGCCGCGAAAGCATCCTCGTCCTTCGGGGAAAGCCCCGGAGCCGGAGGAGTAACTTTTGATTGCACCGCGGCAAACGCTTCATTGATCTGGGCGTCGCTCCATCCGGCGTCGCGCAGCGCTTTTTTCACCATGTACTCCGGAACGCCTCTTTTTGATTCTTGTTCGACGTAATTCAACAATTGTTGTTCCATGGAATTAAAATTTTAATTTTCAAGAGACAATGACTTTGTTCCATAATAACATTTATCGATAAAAATAGTAAAATCAAAAATTATATTTTCTCGTAGGTATTCCCCGCCGCTGGCGGGGCCAAAGGATGTTTCCTTTCAAGAGTACTTGCGGATTACCTGCTCCGACGATAATTCGGAGGGAACGGCGCTGCCGTTCAAGGAATCCTCATTATTTGTTCCCTCGCCCTAGAAGGGCGGGGTTTACAAATAATAAACCGCGCGCCGCGGAGCGTCCCTTCAAATCAAAAAATCCGGCATGAATCCGGATTTTTTATTTTTGCGATCGCGCCCTATTTGATTTCAATTACTTCGTATTCGATTTTCCCTCTCGGCGTTTCCAGAACGATCTTGCATCCGATCCTTTTCCCGAAAACCGCGTCGCCCAAAGGCGACTTATACGACAACTTGCCGCAAAAAACGTCCGCCTCTTCCGGTCCCACGATCTGGTATTCATCCCGCGCGCCGCCGCAAACAAGCACCACGGTGGAACCGATCTGGACATGATCCGAATTTTTGCGACTCACCACGCGCGCGCCGCCGATGATCGACTTCAATTCCGAAATCCGCCCCTCCAAAAAACCTTGCTGCTCCTTGGCCTGATGATACGCGGCGTTTTCTTTAAGATCGCCGAAGGATATCGCGTAATTTAATTTTTCCGCAAGTTCTTTGCGGGTCACGTTTTCCAGGGTATCCAGTTCCTTTTTGAGTTTTTCCAGCCCCTCCGGCGTCAAGTAGTTTTCCATATAATATTATATTATTCCGTTTCCCTGATTTGTAAATCAGACGCGGCGCCGGATCCCGCGCGATCCGCCTTCGCGGTTTTGGCAAATCTCGCCGCGCTCAAACCGGCGCAGCGGCCGGTGGACCAGCTCTGCTGGAGATTGAACCCGCCCGTGCGGCCGTGGACGCTGATAATTTCGCCGGCAAAAAACAAATTGTTTACAATCCTGGAACGCATCGTCTTGTCGTCGATATTTTTCAAATCCACGCCGCCGGCGGTAACCATTCCGGTCTCCATTTCCAGAAGTCCGGAAACCGTCAATTCAAGATTCTGCGCGGTTTGCACCAAGCGCCGCCGCTCTTCTCTGGTTACCATGTTAACGGTTTTGGCCGGATCGATTCCGGCGTTTTGCGCCACAACCGGCGCCAGTCCCGAAGGCATGCGCTCGGCCAGGCAATTCTTCAGGGTTTTATTGGGATTGCGCGAAAAATCGCCAATTATCATTTTTTCCAGCTGGTCGCGATTTTTTTCGCAAAAAATATTCAAGTGGATTGCCACTTCGCCCGCTTCAAGCAATTCGCCTATCGCCGCGCTCGCGTTCAATATCGCCGGGCCGCTCAATCCGAAATGGGTGAACAGAATTTCGCCCGCCGCGTTTATCATCTTTTTTTTGTTTTGGGAAACCGCCATTCCGGCCCGCGGCAGACAAACGCCGGTCAATTCTTTCGCCCATTCCTCCTTCACTCTTATCGGAACCAGCGCGGGCGCCAATTTTATTATCCGGTGGCCCGCGTCATGCGCCCAGTCATAACCGTTGCCGGTGGAACCCGTTCCCGGATATGATTTGCCTCCGGTCGCGATTATGTAGCTTTTCGCGCTTATTTTCCGGCCGTCGGCCAGAATGATTTCGGAAATTGAATTTTCTTTCTTCTCGATTTTTGTTGCCGCATTTCCCGAAACCAATTCCGCGCCCGATTCATCAATCAACCGCAAAAGCGCGTCCAGAACATCTTGGGCCTTGCCGCTTTTCGGAAAAACCCGGCGGTTATTTTCAATCGCGGTTTCCACGCCGGCTTTGTTGAAAAAATTGACCGCATCTTTCGGACCAAACTCGGAAAACGCGTGGAACAAAAAAGCTCCCGACTTGCCGTATGCGGCGACCAGTTGGCGCAAATCAGTTTCAAAATTGGCGATATTGCACCGCCCGCCGCCGGTAAGCAGCAATTTCCTGCCCGGCAATTCATTTTTTTCGATCAGGACAGTCTTGGCGCCGCAACGCGCCGCGCTGATCCCCGCCATCATCCCGGCCGGCCCGGCGCCGATCACCGCCACATCATAATTATTTTTAGCTCGATTCATTGATTTAACTCTGTTTATAAGCTCGATAATAATCCCATTCTCAATAATTGCAACCGCCGCAGCTGTTTCTCGCTTTGTTTTATCCCATTGTTCCTTCGTTATCGCCCCTTGCCGGATGTATTGACAAATTAATTATTTTGTGCTATAATTTTGTCAGGCAAAGGTAAAGCTGGGCTTTAGTTTCCAGTTTGTACCTAAGCTAAGGTGAGTTAAAATGAAGGCCATATTTGGTTTAAGCGCACTGGTTCTCATGAGCCTCATGCTCATGAACCCCGGCGCCGCACAGACAAGCGAAAACAATTCCTGGGCACTTCCAGGATTACTGATCGCTCAACATCTAAGCGAATCAGCAAATGAAACGACTATAGCATTCGACAACACAACCAACACACTCTCAATTAATGCCTACGGCATCGATGGGAGTATGAATGGTTGCGACGGATACGTGAAGGAATTTATTCTTTCCTTCAAAGGAAGGAACAGTTCCTTAGAGGAAGTTGGATTTTCCGGGATATTCAAACCCGGGACGGAAGTTTCTTACGATGCCTATCAAAAGGCAAAGTTCAATATTTCCGGTCTTAAGCTAGAAACAGAGGAAACTTTCTTCGAGACAGATACAAATGAAGTCCACTTTTCGGGCTTCTACAGCTTCGGTAGTGGGGGTGATGTCTAAAATCGACATTATTCTCCACTACCCTTCTTCTTTCTTTCGCGTCATAGCGCGTTTTTTTAATACAAATCCAAAACACACGAATTCCAAACCATAGCGAAGCATAGTCTTGCAAAAAATTTCCGCAAATAAAAACCGCCCCATAAACTCAGAGCGGTTTTTATCCGGCAATCGATAACTACTGAATTTCGTAGGTAATGCTCACGTTAACCGTGGTTTTATTTTCGCCAACCTGAATATTGGGCGCTACCGCGGCAATACCGCCGCCCGCGTCCTTTGCCGCGTAATTGATTTGCGAACTCGGGTAATAACCGCCCTCGCTGAAACCGGTTATCCGGCCGAGTTTCACCCCCAGTTGGTTTGCCAATTTATCCGCTTTGGCTTTGGCATCAACAATCGCCTTTTGGCGAGCATCCGCCTTAACGGCATCCGGATCGTCCAGGGTGAACTGCAAATCGCCAACTTGGTTGGCGCCCGAAGCGGTCGCCTCCTCGATTATTTGCCCGATTTTGGCCATATCCCTCATTTTTACCGTCAGCGTCTGGGTAATGTCGTAACCGGTAAGAACCCTCTTGGTGCCGATTGGCATCGGGCACGACTCGGGGGTGCATTTGATCACGTCATTTTGGCTGTTCACGTTGTCATAGTGCGGAGTAACGTTGAAATTGGTTGTTTGCAAATCCTTCTCCGCCACGCCCAGACTTTTCACCACATCAATGATCGCATTCGCCTTTTTTGTGTTATCAGCCATTGCGTCCGCCACGGTTTTGGCTTCGCTGACCACGGAAAAATCCATCACGGCAAGATCGGGAGCGACATAAACATCTCCGGACCCCGCCACCGAAATGGTGCTTTGCGTCGCCGCGTCGCGGCCGATATATTTATTTGATTTGACCGCGTTCACCGCGAGCGCCGCTACGTAAACCGCAAGCACGGCAAGCAAAACCGCCATAATAATCCCGCCGGCTTTTGTGCCGCCGCAACATATATTGTTCATTTGATTTTCCATTTTATTTTTATTGTAATTTGTTTTAAAAAAATTCCCCGACCTTTATGGATTATTATAACAAACTATCAAAACAAAAAGAAAAACGCCTTTACGGCGTTTTTCCAATTTGAACTTCAGCGAAGTTAATCTTTTGACGCGGGATTCGCCGAATTCGCGGGACCCGCGACCGGTTTTGTCAGTTTTTTGATTTCCTGCGCCGCGGTCTTCGCGTCTTTTTGCGCCGCCACAAGATCTTTCTGCGCCGCCAAAACCTTGGCGCGCGCGTCTTTTAACGCCTGGAAATTGGATGCGGCAACCGTTTTATCTCCGTTATCTGCCTCCAATTTGGCCACCAAAGACGAAGCGGCTTGCGCCTGCGTCTGCGCATCGGCGACTTTGGCGTTCAAATCCGCAAGCGCGGCCGCAGCCGCGGCGGTATCGCTTCCGTCGGGGACCTGTCCCAGTCCGGATTGAAGTTTCTGCGCCACTCCCGCGAGGTTGGCCGCGATCGTGTTGATCCGGTCGACTGCCGCCAGAACCTGCGCCTTGGGCATCACCAGCATATAAACGCGGTAAGCTTTCGCGATCGATTGCGTATCGGTCTTGATGGCCGCCGCATCGGTTTCGGCAGCTATTTTCGCTTTGAGCGCGGTCAGATCATCAATCACTTTCTGGACATCGGCCTGGAGAGCGGTTTTGTCGCCCGCAGACAATCTTTTCATTTCGCCGATGCGCTTTAAAAGCGCGTTCAACGACTCTAATCTTTTATCGATCATTTGATCCGCGCGGTTCTGCATCTGGCCTTCGTTTCCCGCCGGCTTTTGTACTGTTTGCTTGACCGCGTTTCCCGTTCCTTTTACCGGAGCTGACCCCGGATCTGTTTGGGCAAGGACAACACCCGATATTAATAAAACCGATAAAACAATTGCTGCCGCGATCGATGAATGTGTTTTCATGGTATGGATAATTATTATTTCACGCCCCCGGCTATTTGCCGCTTTGGCTTTCATCAACAGCCGCGCCGACATTCTTGGCGTCGGAATCCAAACTGTTCAGCTGGCCATCAATATTATTCAAGTCTTCATCAATCGTCGTCTTTGCCGTCACCTCTCCGGCAGTGTCAGCCGTCTGGCCCGAAACATTCTCTCCGTTTTGCTGGCTGGCAGCCGGCTGGTCATTGCCTGCGGGCGGCAATTGGGATTCGGTTTGCGGAATCGCTTCCGGCGTGAAAGTCGGCGCCGGTTCGGATTTACCGCCGAGCATCACAATCGCGGTAAAAACAATAACCACCAAAACAACTATTCCTGCGATCATCTTCGACGAATTTGTCATACTTTTCTTTTGTTCCCGTAACATAATGATTTTTGCCTTAATCGGCGCGCGGTCACGGCAAGAATTATCATGCAGCGGCTTAATTACAATCGGCTTTTTAATTATAAACCCAACCCGCCAATTAAAACAACCCGGGGCGGCTATTATCTTAAAAAACGCGCCATTTCCTTTTCGAACAGTTCGGAAAATTCCCCTTCGTGACAATCGAGGCGAACCAATTCCACCGGATCGCTGAAAGTCCGCGCGATCTGCTGTTTGTCAATTTTCATGTTTTCCGACAGCCAGGGAATTTTATCGATATATTTTTCCGCCGGAATAATGTAATAAATCGCTTTATATTCCGCCAAAGCGCACGCGGCCAAACACATCAAGCAAGGTTCGCATACCGTCACCATTGCCAATCCCGGCGTCGCGCTGCTCCCTTTCTTGGAATTGCTTTTCATCTCTTTGCAAATCCGCCCGACCAGCAATCTTTCCGCGTGCGCCGTCGCGTCGCAATCCGTGTTCACCAAACTCTCCGAAGCCGCCAGAACGCGCCCGGCCCCGTCCAAAACCAAAGCCGCGTTCGCCAGGTTCCCCTTCCGCGCCGAACTTGTCATCAGCTCCTTGAGTTTTTTAATCTGTTCCTTTGTTAATTCCATGAATTCAATTGACAATATTTTCTGGCGACCCCTTAAGGTATTTTTCGATATTGGAAATGCAAATATCCACCTGGCGCGTTTTTGCTTCTTCGGTGTTGTAACCGATATGAGGCGTTAATACGACATTCTCAAGTTCAATAAACTCATCCGGTAAAATAATGTCGCCGCCTTCAATCGATACATCGAATCCGGCACCGAAGATTCGCTTATTTTTCAAAACTTGAGTTATCGCGCCCAGTTCAACAACTCCCCAAGTGGTCGCCAATAATATCGCGCTGGGTTTCATCAATTCAAGCTTTTCCGTCGTCAGCATATTCTTCGCGCTTTCAGTCGCGGAACAAGTAACAAAAACTGCATCGCTGGTTTGTAGCAATTCGTCAAGCGCGATAATCTTAATTCCTAAAATATTTTTTTGGTTCGAATCAAAAGCAACCACCTCCATGCCGAAACAAGCCAATATTTTTGCAACGCGACAGCCAATCTTGCCTAAACCAATAATTCCAGCCCTGCGTCCCGACAACTCAACTCCCCTCAAGCAGCCTTTTTCTTTTCGGCCTTTCCTGATATTCGCATCACCAATCACTGTTTTCCGGGCGACCGCAAACATCAATCCGATGATGTGCTCCGCTACCGCCTCGGTCGCATATCCCGGCACGTTGCTTACTGAAATATTTCCCGCCCGCGCCCCTTTAATATTTATCCAGTCGTAGCCTGTCGACATCAATGCCAGCAAAGACGGTTTTTTCATTGATTCCAAAAACGAATTCGGGTCAATCCAATCAATTACCGCCACATCCGCGTCCTTCACCCGCTCTTTGCTTTGCGCTTCATCCGAAGAGTTGAAAAATTCCACATTTCCCAATGCGTTTAATCTATTTTTTTGCGCTTCAGTCATTTCAATTTTTTCTAGTACCACAATTTTATACATATATTGTTTCATTGCCATTCATAATCCAAAATCAAAAATCTTTATTTTCTTAAATTTACCTCTGTTAACCTGCTATTTCAACTAAAATTATTCTTTTTATTTAAAAAACTGCCAGGCACAATACCAATGCCTGGGATGAATTCAATTCGACCTGCGCCGCGTTACTTGTTGCAAAGGGCCAAATAATCTCCCACGTCAGTCAAAGTGGCCAGCTGACCCAGATACACACTGTCGGCAATTTCCTGCTGATACAAGGCGCATAAGTGCGCCTCTCCGTCGGATTTCGGAATGTTCAACAATTCCACGGCAATCGGCAAAATTATTGATTTTGCCAACAATGCCTTTAATATGACCCTGTACAATGGCGTGATTAGATATACCGGAGCCGCAATGATTATTTGCTGGGGATCCGGCAGTGGCTCCACTACACCCGCAAGCCATTTTGCGCAGTCGGCTAAACCAGCCTCTTTGTTTTGTACGCAGATAGTTGTTTTTCTATCTGTTTTCGTGAAGCGACCCAGTGCGGCCATCACGTCTTCTTCATGCAATGGTTTCCCGCTGAAATTCATCACGGCCAGAACGTCACAATCGGAGCACAAGTATGCGTCGATTGCCGATTCAACATCAGCCGCATCGGCCCAGACAATCGCAAACACGCCATTGCCGCAGCTCACCAACTCCATGTTTTCAAGCATCATCAACGCGGTAATAGCCGCTTGGTTCTCCGCATTGGGAATCCCGGTTGGATTCACTTTATTTAAGGTACTATCCAAACTTTCCATTCCATTCACCTCATCATTTGTTTTGATACAGTATTGAACAAAAAAACAAATCGGTCAACTATCGCGCAATTACTCCTCAAGCAATACCATTCGACAAGCAATCGTTGACATATCGGCAAAATTAAATAATAATCTTGAGCGAGTGATGGTTATGATCAGGAAAAGGCAGATTTCCGGAAAAGGGCCAAGATACGGACGCACAAGCCAGCGGCCTGGAACAAAACAGATAAGGAAAATCGTCTTCCAGCCGCAGCGGGAAACGCCGCGCAGCAAGGAAGAAGCGAGGGAATGTGAGGCAATTGCACCTTTAATGACCGGATATGCTCTGGTCTTCTATTGCAAAGTCAGTTCCAATGGCTTGAGACGTACAAAGCCATTCATGGAACATGACATCAATTAAAACTTGCCCTGCGGGACAAGGATCTTTTTTTAATAAACGCAAAAATATTCTTNTTTCAATCTTCTACCTTGCCGCAAAGAGTTTCTTTTTGGCGGTTTCGACNTCNCCGACAAAAAANATTTGATTGCCGCGGTTGCTTTCATATATGAAGGCTTTCAGCGATTCGCTGGCAACATTGCCAAAATCGCCCACGATCGCCAGCTTGACTTGATACGTGACGAACTTCTGCAAAACATCGCCGGCAATCCGCGTGCTCAATTTGAAGAAATCCGGAATGATATTTTTCCGGTCAATGATAATTTTCCTCGCCCCGCACAACTGCGGGTCAACCATCAAATCCAAGGCGTCCCGTTCATTGTTTATGACAATTGCGTCGCTTGTAATCTGGGCGATTTTTTCTCCG
>JGI24732J26686_1000324_pt1 | contig 29207 bp, 51 predicted proteins | sample EPASupsiteHSE623_FD_26686 | JGI IMG/M metagenome (IMG submission 26686)
GGATGGAAAGAAGATCGGGCGGCCAAGATTTTCTATGAAATATATCCGGGAGTTTCGGACTATTACTCCTGGAAAGGCTACCCAGAAGATCCATGCCAGATGAGGCCAAAACGATCCATCCGAGAAGAGGCCCGCCGTCAGCTCGCCGCCGAGCATCCTGACCTTTTCGGGCCGGAGGACATCACTGTAAAACCTGCTAAAATCGTCCTCACCGAAGAGCAACGGGCAGCATTGGGACTCGTATGTGATTTAGCAGACGAATATGAGTGCAAATACGCGTCTACTGCCGATGAGCAGTCTAAAGCAATAGACACGGTACGCGCGTTGTTGCAGGAGACCCGGCTATGAGCAACCCCATTGGCTGGTGCGACATCACCATAAACCTTAAGCTATTTAAAGTCATAACACCATCCAATTCAATATGGATAAAAGCTACGTCGCTGGATTCTTCGATGGAGAGGGGAGTGCTATAGTGATAACCGTTAGAACCGAACTTATGAACGATGCGGCAACATATACCTTCAGGCCGATAATCTCAATTTCACAGAAAACGACGGACGTTTTAGAGGAAATCAGAGATACATTAGGGTACGGTCATCTTGATAAAGGGCACAATACAGGTAAGTATATAGTAAATAGTCGTGGCAATATAATTCGGTTTGTCGACGACATATCCCCTTATACATATCTGAAGACTAAACAATTGGTGCTTTTGAAGGAATTTGCGGTTTTCAAAGGTCCATACGGCGGAAAAGGCATGTACCCAAAAGATGTTTTGGAGAAGCTTATAGATTATCGGGATGAAATTCACAAATTAAATAAACTCACTCGAACCAACATTCACTTAAAATATTCCAAAGAGTTTATATTAAGTGAATATTCGGAAGAGTTGGTTACATCGTATCGGAAAAAGAGAAGCGAGTGGGCAGCGGAACTGGGGAAAGTCCAGGGAGGGAAAAATTGCTTTCCTCGGAATATTGTAGAATGTGCGTGTGGATGTGGCCAAACATTCGAAACACCCACTCGTCATTATGCTAGGCCTAAAAAATTCATCAGTGGCCATAATCAACGCGGTAGACACTGGACAAAGGAGCGGGACGATGGGAAGGACTAAGATAGATTGGGCAACGGATACAATCAATCCCATCTCCGGCTGCCGGAATTCCTGTCCCTATTGCTATGCAGAGCGATTTGCCAAGCGTCTCGCTGGCCGTGCCGGATATTCTGCAGAGGATCCTTTCCAGCCAACATTTCACCAGGATAAGCTGGATGAATTACTCGACCTCCGCAGGAGCCGGATGGCAGAAGGCAAGCGGATCTTCCTCTCAAGCATGGGTGACTGGTTCTCCGAGGGCGTCAAGGCTGAGTGGGTGCATCAAGTCTTAGATGCGATTGACCAGGTACCACAGCACCATTTCCTGGTCCTCACCAAGAGGCCTGAGCGGATCCTCGATACCATGCATTGCCGGGACCTGCCGCCCAACCTGTGGCTGGGCGTATCTGTGACATGCCAGGCAGACCTCTGGCGAATCTCGGCACTGAAAGAGGCCATTCCACAAGCAACAAAGCGATTCGTCAGCTTTGAGCCGCTCCTAGGACCCGTCTATCATCCAGGCCAGAAGCTAGGTGGTGTCGATTGGGTCATCATCGGCGCACAGACAGGTCCTGGTAAGGTTGTGCCGGACCGGCAGTGGATTGATGATCTGGTCGAAGCCTGCGGGACATCTATCCCCGTTTTCATGAAGAGCAATCTCGGAGAGGTCTATCATCATGAGCCCTATAGTCTCATAGAGCAGTTCCCGGAGGAGATGTTATGAGGCCGCGCAAACTGAGCTGCTACTTCGTCGATTGTTCAGGCGACGGCGAAGGCATCGCAGTCGTAGCCTACACGGCGCAGGCAGCCAAAAAAATCGTATGGAATCGGGGGGAATGTGACGGCTCCTGGATTGAGGCGAAAGTGCAAAAGTTCTCCGACGTAGACATTTCCGGCCTGCCTGATGGGCATGTCTTCGGCACTCAAGAAGGCATGCAACGGGGCGCATATCAGACTGATTGCGCGGTATGCGGTGCGGTGGATTGCGGAAAATGCTCTGGAAAGGAGGATGATGAATGAGTCAATCCACCCTCACCGCATTTTCGCAGCCTGGAGAGCTGCAGAACTGCACCACCTGCCATGTCCTGCACACCATCATCGACGATCGCTGCCGGTGCGTGTTCCTCGGAAAGGGCCAGCCGATTCCAGTGTGGTGCCGTGACTGGTGGCCCGCTGATCCTCTGCGATTCTGGCCGCCATTAGCGCCGAACTACGAGACGCCGAAGAAGTGGAGGGGGCGGGCATGACCAACCGCGACTCTGAGTCCCGGCGCGTCTATCGTGATCTGATGCAGCTCATTCCAGCCGGAGAGTTCCGGTCGGCGGACTTCCTGGGCCGGATCGAGAACGCGAGCCAGAGCAGGATCTCCGGCCAGCTCATGCACATGGAGCACCTGGGCCTCTTACTCTCCCGAAGAGTCAAGGAAAAGCGAGCGCGAGGGCACGGAGAGAAGCACGAGATCAAGATCTACAGGAGATCGGCCAGATTTCCGGGGGCGAAAGCATGACAATCCGTATATCTATCTCATGTGAACCCGGCGAGGTAGACGATGTTAGGCGGCTTCTGCTTGGTTTTGTGGTGGACGATCTGAAACAATCGGTCGAACTGTACGACGAAAACGGGCGCTTCACGCCAATAGTTGAGGGCTGCATCCTGGCTCGGTATGATGGCGGCGAGTCCATCCGTGATATCGCTGCTGACCTAGGCGTGGATGGCAGAAGGATCTCAGGACTGGTTCTAGGGAAACGCAAGAATTCGAACAATCCGAAATGGCCATACGCAAAGCCCCAGGAGGCTTTGCCATGATCGTCATCCGTCGTATCGGGCAGAGAGAGCGCGTCGTCAGGCCTCAGCCCATTCCGCATGTACGGGCTCCGATTCATCCCAGGACCTGGATCGATGATCGCCGCATTGTGCGGGCTCGATATGGGGGCCAGCTATGAGCCGCAAGACCTTCGATAGCTCGGCCTATCATGCCGCATTGAAAGCATTCGATGGAAAGCATTGCGTGGAGTGTGGATCTCTCCTGCAGCCGAGAGAGCAACGCAGTCCTCGACCACACCCCCGCTCCGTGCTGGCCAAATGCTGCTCCAAGGCATGTGAGGAGGCCTTCATCGAGCGCACAGTCCTGGATTGGTCCAAGATCCGGGAACGAGTCATGGCGCGGGATTCCTACACCTGTCAGGATTGTGGTCGCAGCCGCGGCAGCACCACAACAATCTTTCGATTTGTCAGGCGGTCCAACATCCGACTCTCACAGCCATTCCCAAAAGATCCCAGACGTTGGTGGAAATTCGTGGGACGCTCCGAGGTGGAAGTCCCCCTGGAGCTCGAGGTCCACCACATCATACCAATATCTGAAGGTGGATCGGAGTTCGACCTCAACAACCTCGTTACGCTATGCTTCGATTGCCATCACCTGGGCCGGCACGGCTCTAAGGCCCCAACACCCGAAGAGATAGCGGAGAAGAGGGTCGAGGAGCGCAGGAAAGCAGAGCAGGAAAGACTACAGGTCACGAGGGCCCGGCACAAATGCCTGGATAATTTTGCAGAGGTCGTGCCATGATTCGCATCACCCACCAGACGAGAGAGCGCGTCGTCCGGCCCTGGCCGCCGTTTCGTGTGGATTTTGGGGGCAAGTACCCACATGTCAGAAAAGACGAGATATGGCAAGCAGGAAAGGCGCTGTATGCCAGGGTAAAAAATGATGCTAGATAACGAAGCAATCCGCCTCCGAGCCGAGGCGTTAGCTCGCGGCCAGGTAATAGATGCCATGTCTTTAGAATGGCTAATCATCCCCTGGGGCTCTGACTGTTGCCACGGTTGCGAGTTCTATGAGTGCGGGAAAACGATCACGGCTCATGGATTTTGCCCGATCAAGGGACGGAAAGTGAGTCCGCATTACTACTGCGATCGGTGGGAGCAGGATTGAGATGGTAATCTTCCAACTCCGGGAGCAGAAAATAGCCGCACTGGATTGCGCCACAGTCACGATTGCCCATCAGCTTGAGCGGCAGACCGAGAAGGCAATCCTCCTGGCCGTGATCCATCGCTCACCGGCAGGAGAACGGAAAGTCTGCTATTGGCTCCCAAAAAGTCAGGTCAGGCTCGACGGAGCCCAGCCGTTCGGAGAGATCAAGCTGCAGGCGTTCAAGAAGATCGAAATCCCGGATTGGCTGTGGGAGAAACGGACTCCTGCAACATAGGCCGAAAGGCTGATATACGTTTGTTGCAACATAACAGTCTATGAGAGAGTTGGGCGTCAAGCAAATTCATATCCCGTTATCTGTTGAAGAGTTCGCTGAAATCGAAAAATTGAAAGGAAAGATGACCTGGAGAGCGTTCGCCCTTCCGCGTCTGCGTTTAAAAGATGTCCCTGAAGAGCTGAAGTAATTAAGAATTGACCAGCCGAACGGTGCCACCCGTGAAGGCCGGTCTTAAAGGTGTTGTGCAATGACTCCTAAGCCCCAATACTATTTAGAGTTTGCGGAATTCGCTCGCTTGATAGTGGGTGAATTCACTTTGGCCTACGCGCGAGGGCTGGCTCCATGAGGGCCGAACTCCTGCCGACAGCCGAAGACGCCAGGCAGATCCTCATAGAGGAGCGGCTTGAGCGGCTAGAGGATCTATGCACGCGCCTGGGCCGGAAGGTCGAGCAGCTTGAGAAGGATAAGAAAGAGCTGGAAGAGAAGCTGCACGGCGTCCAAGAGCTATCCAAAGAATCATTTGGGGAGCTGAAGAACGAGATCATTTTTGATAAGAAAAGAATTACCAAGCTAGAGGATGCTCCCGAAGCTGAGTGCAAGCCAAACGAGAAGACTCAAACCCATCTGGAAAGTATCTTCAGATTGCTTGCCGCGAAAGAGGCTAACTACAGAAAGGATAGTTATGGAAAAGCCCTCCTGACTCAGTACAAGAGAGAGGGTCTATTATTATCCCAAATTTCCGGGATTTTGGGTTTATCGTCCGAGAGAGTGCGCCAGTTAGCGAAATTGGCCGCAAAGGATTCTCGTTTTAATGTCTGTTGGCACCCCAAAAAGAAGAATTCCAAGATAATCAGGCTCAGCCGGTGGGATGCTCAATATGTTTAGAATGTTTATCCCCAAATTTGGGGTTTTGGGTTCCTGGAGAGATAATGCATATGGGCCGCCATTGAGACAATTCGTATAATAGAATAAAATGCTAGAAATAAAGGACTGTAAAATACAGTTTGTATTAAGTTAGTTTGAGAAAGAGAAAAAATAAAGTGAAATGTATATAAATGAATATGTTTAAAAAAGAATAAAATTCGTGAAATGAACGGTTTTGGCCCAGTATATAAACTCCGGGCCAAAACCCAAAACCCCAAATTTGGGGATATTGCGCTAAATATCTTTAATCTGTTTGGAGGAGAGAATGACAGATCAACTAAATACCGCGTGGGAAGACATCACGGGCCGCCTTGAGGAATTATCCGATAAGCAACTCGGCAATCTGGTCCTCGTGATTCAGGAAACGTTAGCCGAGCGTGGGGGCAAGTGCGTCAAACCTGAAGAGGTGTGCCCCTAGATGAGCCAACACTCCGGCCCGAAGGGCAAGAATGCCACTGCAAAGCCTCGTAAAAAGGCCACGCAGAGCGAGATAGCTGCAAGGATCACGGCCATGAAGAAGCGTCTGGTCTTCCATCCATTCCAGAATGTCGGAGGGCGTTGAATGGCCCAGATCGAACCTTATTATCGTGAGATTGTGCGCCTCACAGCACACACTCTAATTGAATCCAAGAAGCCCAAACTCTCCGAGAAGAAGATCCAGAAACTAATCAATCTACGCGGTGGTAAGTAATGGACGCCATTTTCAGCACCCGTCCATTCTTCGTAGACGCCATCCTGTCCGGCACCAAGAAGTTTGAGCTGCGGCCCATTGCACCCTCCAAGCCCATCGAGCGCATTTGGCTTTACAGCAGCGCGCCGGTGCAGCAGGTCGTCGGCTACTTCACGCCTGGCATGATCCATCCCCCTATGCAGCGGAGGGCTTTGCTGGACTCGTTCGGGCCTGAGAACCTGATGGGCTGCCAGAAGGTCTCGGAGGCCGAGCTTGAGGGCTTCTTTGGCGACAAGCTGTGGAGGGCCATAGAGATCCTTGATCCTGTCCAGATTGAGCCGCCGATTAACCCGCGGGCCGATTTGGCGTTAGGGTACCTCTGGATGGCTCCGCAGTCTTTCAGGTATTGTGGGGCCAAAGAACAGGCAGCTCTTAGGGGGCGGGCTCCTTAATTGAATCACCACCAAGACACCTCGGAGAAGGATCTTGGCGGCATTCCTCGAAAGAGGAAACACATGGCACGGCCAGGCTCGGCTTGGCTTGGCAGGGCGAGGCGAGGTAAGGCAAGGCAATGCAAGGGCCGTCAGAAGCACCTCAGAGAAGGACTCTGGCGGCATTCCTCGAAAGAGGAAACACAGGGCTCGGCAAGGCCCGGCAGGGCTAGGCAAGGCTTGGCACGTCTATGCAATGCAAGGGTCGTTGGAAGCACCTCAGAGAAGGACTCCAACGACATTGCCCAGAAATGGGCGAAAACACCTGGCCCGGCACGGCACGGCACGGCTTGGCTGGGCACGGCAATGCAAGGGCCGTCAGAAGCACCTCAGAGAAGGACTCTGGCGGCATTCCTCGAAAGAGGATAAGAAGTAAGGTAAGGTGTTAGTGTGGCAAAAGAAATTATTGTGCAAAACATCCAGGTAGCCACTCCGGCTATGTATCACGTAAAGGTCGTGGGCGTCCAACCACTCATCATGAACAAGATGCCTGACTTTTTCAAGTCGCTTGAAGTCAAAACAAAATCCAAGCCAAAAAAGATGAGCCAGGAGGACCAGCTTCTCAGTGAGCTAGAACATTGGAAGGAGAAGGCATACGTACGGGACTCTGGTAAGCTATACATCCCTGGAGATAATATCCAGCGTTGCCTATTCCAGGGCGCACAGTATGCTAATATAAAAATCCCTGGTGCGGGCAATAAAAAATTCGCAGACGTAATTAAGTCTGCCTGCATTATTTACGATTGCGATCTGGATCGAACGGAATCCGATCTCATCCAATATCGCAGGGCCGTAAACAGGGGGTTAATGAAGCGGTCTATGGTGGGCACCATCAGGCCAATGTTAGCAAGCGGCTGGACTGGAACATTTGACATCCAGATTTTCGACGGCAGGCTCATCGATGACACCCTATCCACAATAATCACCTACGCAGGCCTCTTTAAAGGTCTCGGAGATCTGAGGCCACGTTTTGGACGATTCGAACTCAGGGGGCTTGAGATAGAATGAGCCTACGAGTAACGACACTCCAGGATGCTGTAGCCGCAATCTCGCAAATGAAACGCGGGACTGTTGTCAGTCACCTCGTGCTGGCAAACCTCCTCAAAACACACCCACAATCATCAGAATACTACCAGGCAATTGTGGATATCAAGCCCATCCTCATAAACGAACACTCCATTTTTTTAGTTTCCAAGCCAAACAAGGGCTACGAAATAAAGGCCCGTGGGCTGGAGATTAAGGTGGTCGAAAAGGAGTTCGTGAGTGGTGCTAATCGGATCATAGGGGCGGTCCAAAAGTCCAAACGCATTGACTTGGACGGCATCACAGATAACGAGCTTCGGAACCAGACAATAGAGTCTGCCAGTAAGATGCAAGCAACTGCTGCATTTCTCCGAAACTCTAACTTAGTAGCAAAAAAAGCCTCGGAACTGCCTGCAGCCAACCCAGAGCCACCTAAAAATTCTCCCGAACTCCCACCCCCAACAGATGTTGATGGGACAATCCTCTCAATGAAGCGTGATGGGTGCACAGATATCGAGGTTGCCCAACTGCTTTCACAGAAAACGGGGGTTGATTGGATTGCCCCAAATGTCGCAGTCCGATATAATCAACTATTACGAGATGGGCCCCGGCCATGAGGCCCGGACTGGCTCGCAAAATCGAGCTGGCTAAACAGAAGCGGAAAGAAGAGGAACGGAAAGAAAAAGAAGCTCGCGAGAAAAACCGGGATTATTCAGCTCGTAGGTGGTAATTCTTGAAGCACACGACAGGGCGTGGTCCCAAAAAAAAGGGCCGGGAGTTTGAGAACGAGATTGTGGCCTCGATCCTCGAAGCCTTCCCCCAGCTCAGCCCGAACGACGTTCTGGCCCGTAGCATGGGTGATCATGGGCAGGATGTCATTTTAAGCGAAGCCGCCAGAAAAGTCCTCCCGCTCGCTTTGGAGCTGAAGCGAGTCAACAGGGTTGAGAACCTGGATATGGAAAAGGCATTTTCTCAGGCAAAAGCCAACTGTCAGGCCGGCCAGGTCCCTGCTGTGGTCTATCGAGAGGACCGGCATGAGGCCATGATTGCGTTATATCTCGGAGATCTGATTCTCACATTAGCGAGCCTGGAAGACCTCTTCGTGGGGGCAAGTTTGCCTGTAGTGATGAAGTGGTCCGATTTATTAGACTTTTTGGGAGGTAAAAAATGACTCACCTCGTTATCGATATTGAAACTACACCCTGGCAGCCCGTAGAGTACGCCCAACGTTGGCCGAAGTCGAAGAAGAAGCCCGGCATCCATGCCATCTGCTCCCAGGTGGTTTGCATCGGCTTGCGGGAAAACGGCCACTCAAGCACCATAGCCCCCCCTGAGTTCGCCTCAGAGAAAGCGTGCCTGGAGTGGTTCGGCAAAGTCCTGCGGGAACACCGGAACCATGACCTCGTAGGCTTCAACAGCAAGACCTTCGACTTTCCGATCCTGCAGCTCCGGGCCATGAAGTACGGCATCAAGCTCGACCTGCCGGACAAAAGATCTCTGCGGAACCGTGATATCTTCGACGCTTTGGGTGGCAAGTGGGCCACGGATGTTAGTAGCTGCAGCCTCTCCGAGCTGGCTTATCTCCTTTACGGCGAGGGCAAGAAGACGGACGGCAAAGACGTGGCTGCCTGGTGGCTGCAGAAGGACTACGAAGCCATCAAAAGCCACTGCATAGAGGACATAGAGCTTACGGACAGAATTTATCAGGATCTCAAGGAGGTGCTGTGGTAAATGGCTCTTGACAGATCAACAGTAGCCCGGCTGCGATCGAACTACGACTATCTCAAGATGACTGAGGCTAAAGGCACGGCTTCACCGCTTGAGCTTGAAATGATGAGGGATCGCCTCGGCAAATCCCTAATACAGCATGGTGATGAAATCCTGCGGCTCCTGGAGGCTCGTCTATGAGGGGCGACGGTCGCAAGAAGTTCATGGCCCGGATGGTAGAGAATGGCCTGAAACCTGCCTGGCTGTTATCCCTGCGAACTAAGTCCCGTCCGTCAAGTGATTGTGGCCTGAAGGGCGGAAAACTCACAGGGGCCATGCGGGAACTGAAAAGCTGGGGCATCATCAAGCCCGTAGGGCTGACAAGCGACAAAGCCACCATTTGGGGGCCGGGCTGGAAATACGACCAGGCCGCGGCGATCGCGTCAGAAATGAAGCCGCGTGCGGAGGTGTTAGGGTGAGCCAGGCCGAAATCTCTGAGTGGCTGCAGAAAAATCCTGGCTGGCACAGCACCAAAGAAATAGCCAACTCCCTCGGAAAGCAGCAGAATTCTGTGGGCGATGCACTAAAGCGCCTTTCCAGGTGGGGCGAGGTATGTTCTCGAAAGAAGTCAAACGGCCTTGGAAAAGAGCATATGCTCGCGGAGGGGCAAGATGGTATCTGATAAGCTCATGCAGGAATTCATAGGGGTGCTGTCTTCGGAGCATCCTCTCTCGGTCTTGCAAATTTCGCATAAACTCCAGAAGGATAATAGCCACGTCCGCAAGGTGCTGATTGTCATGGAACGGCTAGGCTTGGTCGGACGAGTGAACCTGAATCCCGCCTTACATAAATCCAACACGAGAGGATCACAGGCTAAAATAGGGTGGGTGCTCCGGAACGAACAACGCCGGAGCATCTAGCACCGGACTATCTTTCACCTATAATTATATTTACTTTTAGGGCTATGTATTAACCCGATGGCCACACGAATGAGCAAGCTCAGGGGTAGGTCTGCTCATTCAACACGTTCTGCCCGGAAGGATTGTCGTTGGGATACTGAAATCAAACCAGTTTTTGCGACTTCCGAGGGGGATATGACCGCTTCTGAATACCTATCTCGGAAACAATTATGTGGCGACCCCAAAGAACGCTTCTCGATGTATTTAGGCAAGCCCCTAAAGTCCGTATATTCTCAAAGGTCGTGTGCCTGTGGGGGCATGATCAAGCAGCTAAATGATGGCAAAGCAGTGTGTTCAAATCCGCATTGCAGCGTCGTTTTTAATGACGGAGGGAATACAGAGGGGCTGGTATTAATCGAGAAGATCTATTCGGATGGTAAACGAGAAACAGCACCCCCACCAGGTTATAAATTAACTCACATGCCTAAATCCTTCATAAAGGCGTGTAAGGCGGCCCAGACCGGATAATCTGGTTAATATGACTACAGTATCGAGGTGCACATGGCCGACGCTGACGACAACCTGCAGGACCTCAAGCCGTCTGAGAAGCCGTTCCTGAAGGCTAACCCCCTGGTCCCACCAGAATACGGCGAAGGGCACAAGCCTCTGCCGAACCTGGCCGTAATAGTCGAGGCCGATGAGCGTAAAAAAGTCATGATGGCAAAATTCAAGAGTGAACAGGCCCTCAAAAGGCGGGAAGCGAATGCTTCCCCGGTTCCTGCGAGCGTGTCCTGTTCTGATATAGATCGCCGCACCCGCTGAGTTTCGGGGCGGCGTTTGCGATGATACCCTATATACCGGCTGCGCGCACTGAATTCCGACCGCGGGGTGAGAGTACGCGGGATAAGCGCAGCCTACAAATCACAGTCATCTTCCCGCCATCGGGAACTTGATCGCCCGATCCTACACGGGCGAAGATCCCTTGGGGCCAGACACCTCTTCTCGTTCGTTCAATCTGGCTCCATTCTCTCCTAATCACCACACAACACGCGGCCCGGACACTTCAGACGCCTATCTACCTTGCCACAACGAGGGCCGCACTTACGAGGATCGCAGGAGAAAGCCCACGATCTTTAGTCGTGGGATGAATCCGTACACTCCAGGATAAACCTTATATACCATACAAGCATATAACATCTTGGCATGGCAACAGATAGATGGACAAGGAGTAATACCACGGTCTATAATATAGGATATCACCTTATATGGTGTCCTAAGTACCGACGAAAGGTATTAGTCGGTGATGTGCAAGCACGCTTGAAGCAGCTTCTTCAAGAGAAAGCTGATAAGATCGGCGTCTCCATTGAAGAAATGCAGATTATGCCAGACCATGTTCATCTATTTGTCAAAGCGTCGCCTGTTGCTAGTCCTCATTGGATAGTACAGCAATTGAAGGGCTATACATCCCATGAACTACGAGCACAATTCAAATCTCTTAGAACGAGGTTGCCTACTCTGTGGACACGAAGCTACTATGTGGAATCCTGCGGACATATCTCAGAGGATACGGTTAAGAAATACATCGAGGAGCAAAAGAAAAAATGATCCTAACATACAAAATCAAGCATGGTAGGGACTTCTCAGATGAACTGAGAAAGGCTAAGCAAATAGCAAAGTTTGCTATCCAAACCCATAGCCTTAGCTCCAAAGATGTCAAACATATCGGCTTGAAATCGATGATTGCTAACCAGATACTCAGGAAGTATAGCCGAAGCAATACCGCAAGATCGGTTAAGAGTGTCAAATTAGCGATTCCTAACCAGGGAATCAAGGTAGACCGAGACACAAAGACCATATCAGCACCGTGTTTGAAGTTCTCCTTAAAATATGAATTCCCTGATAACTTTGAGAAGATTAATCAAATCGAAGTTGGCGAGGAATACGCCTATGTCTCAGTATCCATTCCAGAACCGGAATTGATCAAGGCTGAGAAATGGATAGGCGTTGATCGAAATACCGTAGGACATATAGCAGTGGTGTCTGATCCTGAGACAGGCAAAGTTATCAAGCTCGGAAAGTCCGCTCTCCATATCCATCAAAAGTACAAGAGCCTTCGCAAAGGACTTCAGAAGAAAGGCAAGTATGGAAAGGTCAAGCAAATCAAGGACAGGGAGAGTCGAATAGTCAAAGATATCAACCACAAGGTTTCCCGGAAGATCGTTGATACTGCTAAAGAATCTGGCAAAGGTATCAAACTTGAGGATCTAACTGGAATCAGGAACGGCAAGCATAACACAAAATCATTCCGCTATGCTAAGAACAGTTGGTCATTCTATCAACTCCAAAATCAGATAGAATACAAGGCCAAGCTGCTTGGTGTGGAAGTCGCTTATGTTGATCCAGCATATACTTCAAAATCGTGTAGTAGATGCGGACTCATCGGAGACAGGAACAAAAAGAGTTTCAAGTGTCCTCATTGTGGGCACGTTGACCATGCTGACAGTAATGCAGGATTCAATATTGCAAAACGTCCGTGCATAGGTCGATCAACCAAAGAAAGAGATTTGGTTGAAGGGAACACTGATATCCCTAAAGTTGCTCTGGCTTGAATCCAGCTAACAACAGAACCCCAGGTGCTTCAGCCCTGGGAGTATGTCAGCAATTCTGAGGATCACCAATGCCCGTCACAGATGAAGACATAATGCAGGCGTGGGCCAAAGCCGGACTTAAGCCCGACTACCTCCCTGTTAGCGAACTCCTGCAGTATGTCGAAAATACGAGGCCCCTTAACCCCAAGAAGCACCGACACAAGGACCTCGTGGCCACAAAAGGCAGCATACACACATCAGGCTACAAAGTCCCGGCTCTCCTGTGGAAGAACCCCCAGACAGGAAACGTTGAGGTCGTCATAGGCTCAGGGCGTATCCTGGCGGCTGCTGATGATGGCCTGGAAGCGTTGCCGGTCCACTGGGACACCACTATGACATCGGCCCAGGTCAAAGCTCTGAGGCTCGCAGATAATAGGCTGCCTGAAATCTCATCAGCTTATGATGATCAGATTATCATCGATACGCTCAAGGACCTGAAGCTCGCGGAACTTGATGTCGAATATCTGAAGTATGATAAGTATGAAAAGGTTTTATTAACAGATCAAGCAGCGGACGACCCGATATTCAAGAGCATTGCCCCTGATTATGAGGCATTGGTAAACGGCCCACCAGAATACTCTGGCGCGGCACGTCCTCTGCCTTTAGGCAGCGCTCCTGTAAATATTGAAAAGCCCGGAGATCTCGATAAGCCCTTCATAGAAGATCGAACTGACATTGAGCCCGTTAAAAACGGAGATCTTCAGATGGGTGACATTGTGTTCCCCTCTGATCCCGTGTGGGGAATACCGATGCTCAGCCTGAAGTATCAGGCAGAGAAGGTTACGAAGCCGGTCGTGAAATGGGGAGAGGTGGGCCGAAAAGATAAGAGCGTCCGTGGCGGCATATGGCATTTCTATGTTGGGGACGGCAAATTTGAGACGCTTTATTACAACGATCCCAGTGCCCCGATGTATGCAAATCCCTATGCAATGGTCTTACCTAACTTCAGTATTCGATCACAGACGCCTTATTCATGGGTGATGGGCCAGACGTTCAAAAAGTTCTGGTTAGGTCGATACTGGCAATCCAAGGGGTTCCGGATATTTGTGGACATGAACGTCCGCATTGACCCTGAAGAAGTGAAGCTTGTCGGCTGCCCGATAAACTTGATAGGAGTCCCGCGGGGCTTCAGAGCTTACGCCAGCCGCGGGTACAACGCCTCGGCGGATTACTTGAGAGTTGAGTACGAATGGGCCTGCAAGTGGGCTGGTTCGGACGACATCATATTTCTGGTCATTGGTGGTGGAAAAGAGGTCCAGAAGGTCTCTTCTGAAATGCAATGGACCTGGATACCTGAAAGGTTGGATTGCATCCGGTATCCTGAACTGGATGATGGCCTGGCTCCGAAAGTCCCAACTTCTGATTTTATAAATATAAAAATGTAAGAGGTGATACTTATGGTAACGTTCCGCGCTCCTGCACGTCCTGGGATTGGATCAAGCAAAGACGGTCAAAAATTCAAGGCTAATCAGGGCAGAAAGGCCCCCAACGGCAGAACCTCCAGCGGGGCTCCTAGGGCGATGTGGCCCAAGGATTAAAGGGGCTACTTCTAGCCCCATCTTCTACTGATTTTCTCCTTCTCCACCCCCACCTGTGGGGGGAGGGATACTTTCACAGGATCTACGATCCCTGACGCAACCGCAACGCGGCAATGGATACGGCGATCTGCCGCCGCCTGAATAGCAACCATCTGGAGAGCGAACGCACCCTTCGCACCTGTGAGGCGCTGCGACTGCTCTTCATTCTCTCCTTTCAGAGAGATTCTGAGGCGGACATCATTCCCCGCCGCCTTTCGTAGATCATCCAGAATCTCAGGATGGGCCCCTAGCCAAACTGCATTCGACTCGATGACTATCGTAGTGGCGCTACTGGCTTCCCTCAGCAGTCTCATGACCGCGAGGCTGTGGGCTGTAGACGCCTCCCCCAGGAAAGGCTCACAGCCTGATATCCTGAAATTCCAACAATCATGCTTCTCCGCGATAGATACTAGCTTCGCGGAGGCTTCTGCAGGCGTGCAGAAAACGCCCTTTGCGCTTTCTGGATGCTGGTTTTTCGCATAATTCCAGCATCTTCCAGCCCCTTCCCAATCGCAGAGGAGGCAGCAGCCCACGGCGTCCGCGGTACAGATTCCGCCGTAAAAACGAGCATGGCGGAACCTGTAGTACATTCTAGCATCGCCCTTCATGACGATCTTCTCCACCATTGCAGCCCTTTCCAGTGGGTCGAAAGGCACCCCTGGCATAGCCAGGTCCCTGGCAGGTTTCGCGACAGAGGCCACTTTGGGCTTCATGTTCGCGAGCATATCTTCGATAGATACTTGATTTGCAGCCATTCACAACACCTTATCATAGTACTGATTATTATTTGAAAAAACCAGGTCTCGCCCTGGAATAATATCCTATTATCCTATCATGCTATAAATAACTTGTGATAACCTGATAATATCACAAAGTATAAATAAGATAATGGGCTATTTGGGTAATATGCCTACTAAATATCCTGGAAAAATTAACCTCAATGTATCGCCTGAGGTAGCAAACGCCTTCAGAGATCAAGTCTATAAAATTCACAAATCGACCTACCAATCAGGTCAGGAGCTGGAGATTGCCCTTCGAGAGTACTTAGAGAAGCGGGGCGTTGTTATTTCGGATGGGTGTTAGGCGCCGAACAATCCGGCTATCCGGGAAGGCTCAAAGAAAGTGAAGGCAAAGCTTCAGGATAACCCCGACTGCAATATGGCTGATATCCTGTTCAAGAAATAGGGCCTACTCACAGGCAGTCTTGGCCGGCCTCGGCCTTGAGAGGCGCAGGACTGTAGCGCGGGAGGCCCGGCAGGGCCGACTCGCGGCGCTCCGGAAAAGTAACGAGTCCGAGGACGTAAAGAGACGAACGCTCTAAGAGAAAAGCACTACAAAAAAGAAGTCAAATATCCTTTCCCATTTCTCGAAAAGCCCTCTCAGCTCGATCAATCTCTTTCAGAGTCTCTAAGGGGCACTCCTCATAATCAGGCCTACCACAATCCTCAACGCACGCCTGAAAGATCCCAACGTCTGGATCTGCAGGAGCTACCAGCGCGAACTGGCAATCTAGCTGTTCGCAGGGAGGCTTCATAAGCAGCCTCCAGTCAATTCTAAATGGGCCTCTATCATCTCAGTCACTTTCACAACAGCTAAGGGCCCCTTCCTGGCTCTTACAACCTCAAATGCTGCCTCCCTCTGTGAGCGAGGAAGGCGCGAAAAGGCAGCGTGCTGCCTGGCTTCGCGATCGATATACGCAGCGAGTTTGCCTACGCTCTCCTTTTGGGTGGGGCGCACTCAATTCACCCCCATGATGGATATGCGCACTGTTGGGGCTTCTGGCATCCTGCATAGCTTGTAATCGATCTCAGCTTGTATTTTGAGCTGCAAGCTCTCCAGCTCTGTAAGGGTCATGGCTTCAAGGTCCATTTATGCCACCCCCTCAACAACGATATCCTCAACAGCTATCCCCTCATCCCTGGCGATTTGCGCCAGGATCGAAGCACGCGCGAACTCAGGGACGCGCGCCAAATTGACTTTGTGAATTGTCTTCATTATTCTCAGTCCTGCCAGGTCTCACCCTGGCATAATATCCTATTATCCTTGTATCCTATAAATAACTTGTGATAACATGATGTTATCATAAGATATAAATAGGATAGTAGGATAATAGGCCAGTATGCGAGCAATAAACCAGGATGCAAGAAAAGTCCTTGACAAGCTAACTGCAGGGCTGAATTGTGTAGGCGATCATAGAAAAATCGAAAACAGCCCCTATATGCCTCTCTCGATAGAGGTAATAGGGCGTTTTGGGCGCGATGAGGGCCTTGAGATCTCAGTATGCCATTATGGGGAACAAAATGGGGACCTCATGAGAGATCCTGAAATGATCTTCATTAAGCCTCCCAATGGCAATTATTACCCCTACTATTTCAGAAATGATTATCTTGGAAAAGAGGAGTATTCTGCAGAATTCGCCCCTGATGGCTCTGGCATCGAGAGTTATAGGCCTCGATTACAGAGGCAGCACGCGATCTTTGCAGGCCAATGGGCTGCAAACCTGAAGGAGCAGGGCTTTATTGAGGCATCAAATGCCTGGAATGCCAGGGCGCTCTTATCCAAGGAGAATGCCACAGCTGATGCTCTATGCGTGCACCTCGCCTGATAGGTGTAAGGCATGTGGAGGCAGCGTTTTATGTGCGTCGCGTGCTGCCCCACCTCAAGGAGGCTTAACCCATGCCTCCCGTGCGCGTAAACATAATTAGATAATCGTTATCAGCCTCTTCATATTTCTCTCTGTTTTTTGTATCTCATAGTAATATCTTAGAATTGCCTGCAATTCAGCCCCAATTATCTGGGAATTTCCTGCTATTATCCCTCAATTTTGGGCAGTCAATTGACTCTCGGATATAAAACGCGCCTACACATCATCATTTCCAATTATTGACAATTACCGGGTGAGATCATGGCAAAGCAAAAGGCCAACACGGGCAAGAAAAAGCCTGGGCCCAAACCCATAGAGATAGACTACGAAGCGGTTGAGTTCTTCTGCAGAAGTCAGATAAACGATACTCAACTAGCCAGGAAGCTCCACATCTCAAAGCAGGTCCTTAGCCTGCGACTCCAAAAAGACCCCAAGCTTAGGGAAGCCCGGGAGGGTGGGGCAAGTGACGGCCAGAGCATAGTCTCTGATTCCATGTTCAAGGTCATGCTTGACCGGTACATGACAATCTGCAAGGACTGCGGCAAAATCAGATTCAGCTTTGATCAGTTTTTCGAGACCTGTCCTTACTGCGACAAAGTGCACCCTCTTGACCCTCGGACTGGTCTGGATGAAAATGAGAACGACCACACAAACGTCCGGCACAAGTTCGTAAAGGGCGATACCAACGTAATGATCTTTTGGGCAAAGAATCATCTCAATATGTCTGATAAAATCACTCACAAGGGTGATGAAGAGAACCCGATTGCGTATGCCAGCCTGGCAGATCTCGCTCTAAGGGCCGCAGCCCAGAAGAAACAGAAGGACCGAGAAGCCAATGATCAAGCGGAAGGCGAAGCGTCCAGGGAAAAAGAAGAAGCGGTCTCAAAGGGCGGTTAATCCGAAAGACACAGAACTCGTCTACACAGAACTCCTGCAGCAGGACCCCGTGTGGTTCATCGAGGACGAGGTTCTTGGGTCAAGGCTTTGGGCGGATCAGAAACGCATAATTGACTCTGTCCGGGACAACTTCAAGACGGCCTGGCGCTCCTGTCACGGGATTGGAAAGTCGTTCTGCTGCGCCCGGTTAGTCTTGTGGTGGCTTTTCAGTTTTCCCTATTCTATCGTCCTTACTACCGCACCCACCTGGCGGCAGGTCGAGGACATTCTCTGGAAAGAGATCCGGTCTGCCTATAACAATAGCCAACGACCTTTAGGCGGAAACCTCGCACCATCGGCAACCCGTTTATCTGTCGCGGGTATTGAATGGGTAGCACTGGGGCTTTCGACCAACGACCCCAATAGATTCCAGGGCTATCATGCCGAGCACCTGCTTGTCATAGTCGATGAGGCGGCAGGAGTTAATGAAGACATCTTTGACGCCATCATGGGTGTGCTCACGTCCGCCCATTGCAGGCTCGTATTAATCGGCAACCCCACTGACATAGGCGGCCAGTTTCATAGGGCGTTCAAGAATCCTGAAGGCTGGAATACCGGAAAAACCGCCGCCTGGGATACACCGAACTTCACAAAGTTCGGCATAACGCGTGACGACATCCTGCAGAACACCTGGCGCCCCAAAGCCCCTCTAAGAAAAAATGCAATCAGCAAAGATGATTTTGCCTGGCCTTACCCCTGGCTCATAACTCCTAAATGGGCGTATGATGCTTATCTGGAGTGGGGCGAGAATCACCCCGCATGGTTCGCCAGGGTAGAGGGCGAATTCCCGGAACAGGGCGAGTACAACGTCGTCCCCCTGTCATGGATCGACAAAGCCCAGGATCGTTGGCAAGATACGGTCGTTACCGGTCAGCCTATCCTGGGCGTTGATGTGGCTCGTGGCGGCATGGACAAATCTGCCATAGCCGCCAGGGTTGATAACAAACTCATGAGCATCCAGACGTTTTCGGGTCTCGATACTCAAGAACTCGCTGGAGAGGTCATAAGGACTTACCGGGAGCTGGATGCCAGAATAGTCAACGTCGAGGAAGACGGCATAGGCGGCGGCGTAATAGATGAGCTGAAAAAGCACAAGGACATCAAGCGCAACGACGTGCGGGTTGGCTCAAAGTCTGATCAGCTCGACAAAAAGGGCAACCGGTTATATGGCAACCTCCGTGCAGAGTTATGGTGGACTCTACGAAAAGCGATGGACCCCAAAGGAGACGTCCTCCTCGCACTACCACCAGACGCTCGCGGCTTGGCGGCAGACCTCGCAGCACCCCGGTACTCTCTCAAGGGTGGCTACATCCAGATCGAGCCTAAAGAGGATACTAAAGCCAGACTACGCAGAAGCCCGGACGAGGCAGATGCCCTCATGCTCACTTTTGCGCCGCTTGGCAAGAAGCCCATGCCACGCCTGGCCCTGCCCAGAGCATCCCAGACAATAACTCCTGCCTGGAAGATAAGCAGCTACATGTAAACTAATCACCGAATTTATTGCAGATTTCAAAATTTTCCCCCGGTGTTTTTGAAAACGACCCAACAAACTGTAAACTTTCAGGTATATACATGCCATCCCTCTTATCGAGTGTCCGCACCAAGATAGCCAAAGCCATCCTACCGCAACCTCAGCGCCGTTACCCTGAGTATCGTCCCTCAGTCGGCCCCTCAGTAGGGCGGTCCGGTCTCAGGATGTTTTACCCTGGCTGGATCAGGGACGAAAGGCTCCTGGAACTGCAAGGCCGGAGAAAGTATCTCGTCTACAAAGAGATGGGCGACATGAACGGCTATTGTGCCGCCTCTCTTAATGCGTTCGCCATGTTCCTTCGCCGGGCTGACTGGCGAGTCGATCCCGTGTCTGATGACAACAAGACCAATGGGTCTGCGGAGTTCCTTGAAAGCTGCATGGATGACATGGAGCACTCCTGGAGGACATTCATAGCCATAGCGTCCCGGATGGTCCCGCAGCATGGGTTTTGTCCATTCGAGAAGTCGTTCAAAATTCGCTCAGGTGACAACGACGACCCCGCACTATCGAGCAAGTTCGACGACGGTAAGATAGGATGGAGCAGCTTCTCCGTCCGGGCTCCTGAGACGGTCTTTCATTGGGTCTGGTATCCGGAGAACCCCAATAGGCTCAGAGGCCTGGTCCAGCTCACCCCCCCAGACTACCCGCCAGACCTCTACATCCCAGTTGAAAAGCTCATAATCCTCCGAGCCGAGCCCGGCGAGGAGAACCCCGAAGGCAGATCAGTCCTGCGGTCCAGCTACAAGCCTTTCATGACGATCAAGTTCATGGAAGATGCCAGGAACGTCATCATCGAGCATGCCGGTACGGGCACACCTATGGCCACAGTCCCGCCAAACATCAGCAATCCTTATGTGGTGGACAAAGACACCGGGGAGGTCCTGTTGAATGAAGACGGCTCGCCTCAAGTCGATCTGGTAGCTCTGGACACTCTGAACAGCCTCAAGACAGTCCTGCAGAACATGAGGCTCAACGAGGAGCCTTACCTCATAGTCCCGGCTCAGTTCGATGAGAAAGGAAATAAGTTGTTTGACATTTCCTATCTGACCAACAACGGCGGGGCCATGATAGGCGACATCAACAACACGATTCACGAGGAGGGGCTGAAGATCCTCATGTCTACCATGACTGAGTTCCTGGCCCTCGGAACCAACGCTACAGGCGGCGGGTCGTTTGCCCTTTCCCGGGACAAGACGGACAACTTCAGCCTGGCCATAACGTCTTACCTCGATAGTTTCCAGGAGTCCATCAACTCCCAGGCAGTCAGACAGCTTTTCAGGCTCAACCCGGAGTTCGATGGCCTGGAAGTCCTGCCTAAGATTGTTCACGACCCCATAATACCGATCAACATCAACGAGGTTATGGCCGTCCTGGGTGGCTTCAAATCTCATGGTTGGGACCTCACCAAAGAGGCCAACGCAGAGGAGATCAAGAACGCCGTTATGGACGCCGTGGGGCTGCCGAAAGCTGCCCAGAAGGATGCACCGGACGATTCCGGAGAGACAAAACCTAAAGATGATTCTGATGTCAAGATCCCTGCCTGAAGGTATGACTGAAGAGGAATACATAGCACGCGGGGATGCAATGGCCCGCGGCAAAGCTCTTGTGGACGAGTGGGTTGAGCTAAAACGGCTCGGCCCGGAAGCTATGAGACATTGCTGACACATTCGCCGCCTAAACCGATATATTTAACTTACAGGAAGTGCACTACAATCGAAGCGACATGACTTATAAAGTCCATATTATCTCGGATTTTTCAAAGGATAAAAAGCGAAATACTGCTTTATGCAACGGGGCGCGGATTTTAACGCCAATACGAAATGACCAATTTTACCGTGAAGACTTCAGCTTAGATTGTGAAGAAGTTTGCTTATCATGTAGAAATTTGTATCTTAGCAATACCCCGCTGGTATTTGGTAAAATCGATAAGCGCAGAATCATTAAAAAAAGACCTGATAAACTCGACTCGATTTTATACAACCTACTTAAAGCTCGACGAATATTAACAAAACAATTTAATAATCGTCGTCATCGGCCTAAATACCATAAGCCCGCCGTTCCAAGAAGCTCTCCTGGAGATTATTTGCTTCAACACCCTGACTGTTATCTGGAAGAAGCTCGTGCCATGCTTATGGGCAAGCACTGGGAAGGCAAGAATCGATGTGTGAAATTGCCTGGCGATGATGGCGCGGATCGGACGACATGACACCAGGCCGACGCCAAAAGCCATGAGATACTGTTGAAGGGGGCGAAAGTCATGCCGTACATGTGCCCATTTACTCGCAGTAGTTGTACAGAGAAATGTCAGCTATGGGATTGTGGTGAAGAAGGTCTCTACAAACCCGGATGCGGATTGGTGCGCCGATCAGACAGAATGTTACCTCCTGCATACGCTTGTATCACAGATTATAGGAAAAAAATGAAATAATCAAGGGGCGCGCGAGAAAGCCTAAGCAGTTGCCTTTAGCTGAGGTAGAAGGGCGAACCTCAGAAGAGTTGATTCCTGGCTGAAGTCTTCAAGGGTGGATTGAACCCCGGACTCGTGTCTCTGGTAGGCTTTGAATCTCCACGGCTGAATCATATAGGTCTATATAGATTTTAGGTGATATAAATATTTATGGTCTGTTCACTACTATGTCGCCTTCAGAGTATTTTAGCCCGCCAATCTGGCTCATCCAATCCTTCTCGATAACGATATAGAAGAATCGCAGAAGGTCTTGACTGAACGAAACGAACTCCGCACCCTGCTTAAAGATCTCCTCGGAATTGGCAAATGCTGCGCTGGCATCGTCAACCATCCAGGGATCTAGCTTGAACTCGGTGGAGTGGGAATTTATGAGGGCCCGGATATAATCACAGGCCCGCTCGTCCAGCTTGTTTTGCTTGATCGCCGTCTTGACCCATTCGGCTTTGTATGTGGTGTCAGTCATTGCTTCACCTCCTATTCAGGGATTGCCCCCTAACATCTCTTGGACATCCACGAGCGTCAAATATTATGCCCATCAAATCAGGTTGAATCACAAAAGGTTCGTATGCTAGATCGGGCAAGAGTGCGGGAGAATCGTCCTTATCAAAGAGGATCTCGTTGCTTTTGGACACGTCAATTGCTTCGGTCAGCCCATCGCTCCGAGAAAACCGGACCTCGCTTACAGTCAATCCAGACATCTTGCCGACCTGGTTATATCGCACACAGGCCGCTAGTATCGCCTCTTTGGCGGCGGCGAGGTCATCTCCGTGCTGTGCAACTTTGAATACATAATCCGGGAACTGTGCTGCCAGCTCTCGCTCAATCTCCTGCCTAATGCTTGGCGTTCCTTTTGTGGCACGATACCTGGCGCGCATTTGATCAATGGCGGCATCAATTTCGCTAGGAAGGCTCATCGCTTCACCTCAGCCGCCAAGCACGCTGGCAATCGTTCATACGGCCAACTGTTATATTCCCCACTGCCCTTCAGCCGTTTATATCCGAAGGCGTTACAATAATGTCCGTCTTCATTATCCCTGAGATTACACGAGCCACACGTTTTATCCTCGCAGTCAATCTCAACTAATATCATTTTCTTGCTCATCGCTTCACCTCCAAGAATTAGATAAATTCCAGTGCATCCAGATATACAGAATAATACTCATCTTCATCAGAGCAATCAAATTTTACTTTAACAATCTCTGTGCCCGCTCCAATGTTGCTTAATAATTCGATTATGGTACCGTTGTGCGTTTTCCAAGAGCGGTCAATCAATCCACCTAACTTCCGAACTCGCATTCCTAAAAGCGTAGGGGTTTCATCCATCATCACTTCACCTCAATGCTGCCTTCAGAGTATCCGGCCCCGGATGGGTACGAGTGTAATGTCGCAGTACTGACAATAATACCCCTTCATTTGTTTTCAAGATGTCTGCCACACTCAGGACATGCACGCTTAATGTCGCTTTCAAAAAAATCACACATCATCTTTCACCTTCTTGTCTTTCTTAGGCTTCTCAAGATATTGCTTGCACATCGGACACGCCCTTGGCTTCTCGACGCGCGGCTGCCAGTCATAGCCGCAATGGGGGCAGATCATTCTTTTACCTCGTGTATATCCTCCTCATAAATGATCTTCTTTGGTTTTCTCGGTTCAATTATAACGATCTCACCGTCTGAGTAGCGTGCATATGATCCGTCACTTCCGAAGCAGAACGCGATTGCCATATCTCTTAATTATGATCATATTCCTATTAATAAGTTCCGGTGCTCTTCATGAACATTTCAGTTGACCAAATCCACATGCCGCGCGCCGAGTCCGGGGTATCTCAAGCTTATGGTGGTCCTATGCCAGTTCAACGATGCACTTTCGAGGGTAAACCTGCATGGCGCTACGGCGGCTCAGGCAAGCCCTATACGTTTAATGCAGACGACCCGGAGTCTGAAAAACGAGCAAAACAGAAAGCAATAGACCAGGGGTTAGCGATGACTAAAGGAACTCTCGATGATCTTAATAAAGACATTTTTGGATCTGAAGGCCCGAACGACCTAGACATTGCCCACACAAGGCTAATAGATGAGGCTCAGGGGGCTGCCTCATATCAGTCCGCTGCGGATCGTGCCACTGACCCGGATCTCAAGAAGCTTCTGCAAAAGCTCGCTTCGGACGAGCTGGGCCACACAAAAGAGCTTACTGACTATATTGAGTCTCATAGGCCAAAACCCTCAGAGGCGCAAAAGTCTGTGGCTGAAAAGAGTGCTGCAGGCCCGGTGAAGCGCATAGTAGTCCCCATTGCAAAAGTTATCGGTGATGTGGTTTACGGCGTGGTCGTCCATGCAAATAAGGTGGACCTACAAGGAGATATTATGTCTCCTGCAGATATCCGTAAAGCCATGCACCAGTTCATGGCAGAATCTAGGAAGATTAACAAAGACCACTCAGAGGACATAGACGCCTGTCCTGTCGAATGCTGGCAGGCCACAGAAAAAGGCTTTCTGGGCAGCTCCGAGTACGCCCCCGGCGACTGGCTAATGGGTACAAAAATATTAGATCCGAATGAGTTAGCAAAGGCCCGTGCCGGAGATTATAGATCTTACTCAATCGAGGGCTTTGGTGTGCGGGTGCCTACAGATTCTTAAATTCTTTTACTTGATGGCTACTTGATTATTTAGGTTTTTGACGTTGAGTGCTAAATGTCTACTTTTCATCATGATAGGCCACCGGATGGTGTTTATTCATGCCACAGCAGTTAACAAATTTTCGCGTTAACAAAGTATCCCTGGTCGAATGGGGGGCGAACGATGAGCCGATATCCTTCGAAAAGTCGGCTTCGTCTGGTAATGAAGTCCTAATTTTCACATCAGCTCAAACCAAAGGTGATGATTCCATGAAATTCATGAAAGAAGACGAGTCCTCGGAAGAGAAGAAAGACGAGGAGAAAAAAGAGGAAGAGAAAAAGGAAGAGGAGAAGAAAGAAGCCTCTGCCAAAACTCGCGTGAAGAAAGAAGACGAGTCCTCGGAAGAGAAGAAAGACGAGGAGAAAAAAGAGGAAGAGAAAAAGGAAGAGGAGAAGAAAGAAGCCTCTGCGCCTCCTGATTTCATCTCCAAGTCTGCCGTCGAGGCCATGATCACCAAGGCCGTAAGTGCTGCCGTTGGCCCGCTGGTCGAGAAAAACGCCGCTCTGGAGAAGTCTATCCAGATGGGCGTTTATGTCCAGAAGGCCGCTTCAGACATGCCTTCTCTGGGAGATCCTAAAGCAGTGGGGCCGATCCTCTACGAGATTGAGAAGTCCAACCTCCCCGCAGAGACCAAGACGCAGGTCCGGGATCTGCTGACCCGTGCAGATCGCCTGAACAAAGAGGCCATGCCGCTGCTCAGGAGAAGCATAGGCTACAACAACTCTGCCCTGGCTCCTGACGAATCCGCCACCAAGCAGATTGAAAAGCTTGCCAAGGAGTTCATCACCAAGTCGGGTAAGCCTATCGACCTCGCAATGGCCCGTGCAGAGATCCGCAAGCTCCATCCTGAACTCGCCAAAGCAGAACAGGACGAGTACAACTCCGGGGTGGTGTAGATGCCTCTCGCATATCATTACACCAGGCCTGTCTACACTGAAGAGGCCCAGCTCGGTTATCAAGGCTACTTCGTCTATCAGGTCAGCTATGTGCAGGGTCTCGGCGTCAAGGTCGCCAGGTGCGCCACAGGTGCCGAGAAAGCCATTGGAGTTATCCTGCGGGGTGGTGAGTACGCCGCCACTGGAGTCCCCCAGTCTCTCTCGATAGTCAAGCAGGGAGCCAGCATCCCGGTAATCGCCGGTGCAGGCGGTCTTGCAGTCGGTGATCTCGTTGCCCCTGCCGCAGGTGGTCGAGGTGTGGCTGTCACAGCAGACGGTGCAGGGTACAATGGCGTGTGCGTCAAGGCCGCCGATGAAGGCGATATCGCTTTGGTCGATGTTGAGCCATACGCTACAATCTCTGACCCCAGCTAAACTTTTTTAGGAGATGATAATTAATGGTAGATGTTTTACCAAGGTCGGCCATAATTCATAAGGCTGGACCGGATCTGGATGTTTCCCAGATTCACGTAGCCCGTGCTGAAACTGACTGGTCCCACGCCTACATGAACTCTCAGAATGCGTTCGTGGCCAGACAGTGGATGCCCATATTCCCGGCAAGCCAGATCACCGGATATGTTTACAGGTGGAGAAAGGATACCTACTTCAGACGGTGGGCCGCAAAGTGGCAGCCCGGCACCTCTCCTGAGCAGGCCAGGATGAGCCTCGATGACAGGCTGTTCTATCAGCTCGACTGGACTGCCGTGCAGTACCCGTTGCCTTCTCACCTGATGGGCGTATCTGACCCAGGCATTAACCTGGACCAGGCAAGCACCGCTCTCGTCACCAATACCCTGTTGCTTGAGCAGGAGTACGTCATAAGCCAGGCATTCTTCAAGGCCGGCGTGTGGGGACTCGACTATACCGGAGTGGACACTCCTGCGGAGGTTAGTGCCGCATCCAAGACGTTCCTCCAGTTTGATCAGCCCGGCAGCACCCCCAGAGAGATCTTCAAAGCCCTCAAGATCGTCCTCGACAGGACTTCGATGGAGCCTAATCTCTGCGTCATGAGCAAACCAGTCTTTGAGACACTGAGAATTCATCCCCAACTCCTCAACTGGTTCGCAAGCTACGCAACTCCTGGGGTTGCCCTTTCGGAGCTGTCTGAGGAGCTGGTGGCCCGTGCCCTTGGTCTGCCCAAGATCGTCGTAGCTGGTGCCAAGTACGCCACGTCCGACGAAGGCGCCGCCAGAGATGACATCACCCTGGACTACATATTCGATGATCAGGGTATCTGGCTGGGTCACATCGACACACCCGGCCTGATGAGTGCCAATTCCGGTATGCTCATCAGCCAGAACTTCGATCAGTCCGTTCCTGGTGGTGTGGACCTGGCCCTTGAAAGAGTCCCGGACCTCGAAAAGCATGTTGAGCTAATTCAGGGCTTCCAATGCTACCAGCCGCTAATGGTTGGCAAGGATCTGGGCCTCTTCATGGCAAGCACTATCAGCGCCGAAGCCGCCGCAGGCACCGCCTATTAGGCTCTGCCTTCTAAACCTTTTTTGGAAGGTGATATAGAAGATGATCGAAAGACCTGATTATATGCTTCACAACACCCCCGGAGGCATGGCGGGCGTTTATAACCTCATGGTCCTGGGGCGGCTGAAGGCTGGGACGCTGTACCTGCAAAACTCTGCAGGTGAGTATGTTGAAATCACCGCAACCCCGGAACAGCTCAATGCACTGGGTGAGCGTATCCTGGTGGCCAATAAGACAGGTAGCTCAATCACCGCAGGCTCGTTGGTCTACGTGAACGGCTATGATGCCACCCTGGACTGCCCGACAATTGCACTGGCTGACGCTAACGCCCAGAAGCCAACTCAGTACGTGGTGCCTGTAGCCATCGCAAACAACGCAAGCGGCTACGTCGAGGCCGAGTACACCATCACGGGCCTGAACACCAACAGCGCCTCGGCTGTGGGAGATCCTGTTTATCTCTCAGAGACTCCGGGCGGCTGGACTCTCGTAGCGCCTACGGCGGCTGATAGTATCGTGCAGCCTATAGGTGTGGTGAAAGTCAAGAGTGCCACAGTAGGGGCCATACGGTTCTTCCCCGGAAAGTCGTTCATATCCTCGTTAGGGACCTCAAACCTTCAAAACCTGAGCGTGTCCCTGGCAAAGGTTGAGGCCCCGCTCACAAAAGGCATCACCACCGTCCCGATGAGCTTTGAATCAGGAGAGCAGGCTGCAGTCAAGGTCTACTTCCCATTCAAAGTCACGATAAACAAGATTCGTGGGATTGTGACCAAGGTCATAGGGGGAACTGATGACGGCACCATCACGGGAGCTAATGCAACTGGCAACAGTGCATCAGGCGTGGTTACTGCCGTGGCCTCTGATGCAATCAACACCGAGTACAGCGTCAGCCCCACCACGAACAACGTGGTTGAAGCAGACAGCTATTACAAGCTCACTGCGGCAAAAAGCACCGCGGGCGGCAAGGTGCTGATAACCGTTGAGTGGACCCGCACAGCATAAGCCGGCACCAATCCGGCTGATAATCTTTTTTGATAATAACTTTTGAGGTTCGCATGACCGTTACCGAGCAGGATATCAGGGACGCGATTAACATCCCGGAGGCGTCTGAGTTATCGAGCGCCGTCATTCTAAGCGCCATTTCAAGGGCTACGGGATATATTACAGTCCTTCAAGAGAGATACGCCGCCCCGGCAGCGTTCTTTGTGCCCTGCGAGCAGGCTTATGCAAATTACCTGGCCTATCAGGCCTATGCAGATCGTGTCCTCAACGTCCCGCCCGGTGCATACTCGGAGGGTCAATGGACTCCGATAGCTGAGGAGATTGTCAGGTCAACAGGTGACAAACTCCAGGGGCTCAGGCAGGTCTATGAGGACTACGAGAAAATAATAAAATCCTACCCGGCGAGGCCCACGGGAACGTTTCACTCAAACACTTCTCTGAGACCTCCGAGGTTCCGATTAGGACAATATGATTATGATTGTATGGGGATGGTTCCGCCCATGTGAGGAGTGACTGTGGCAGATGACATCGTTTACAAGATGGTCCGACTTCGAGACGCCAATCCGACTATAAACCCTGGATGGATGGCACTGGATCGCTGGTTAGCTGAAGTCGCAAAGGCGCACGGCGATCTTGACCGCCTCGTTAGAACGGACATTTTTGATTTGGAGAATAACTATTCTGGGGACTTTATCAACATTACAGAGGAGGAATATAACAGCATGGATATAATTTCAGGTATCATTATTGATCGCCCCACCTGGGACGCTTTTCTGACAAGCATCAATAGCTATGCAGATGTTCCGGTGCATTGGCCAAACGAAACCTCTGTGGAGAAGACCAACTGGCCATGCGAAAAGCTAGGCACCAAATCACTCTACTTCACTGCCACGGAGGAAGATCTCTTAGTAACCATCCTGGGCAGCCTGGACGGGGGGCTCACATTCCCCATAACGGCAGAGTCCGAGTTCGCTGTAGATGTCGGCAGCCCTGTTCTGAAGCCGATCAGCAACTTCTACCATGCACTGAAGATCCAGGTCAAACCCGCTGTTGACGATGCACACGGCACGCTCAAAGTATCTGGTGGCGGTACATCCATCCCAGGGATGTCTGATGTAGAGGTCACGGCTCTGCTGGATAAAACCGGATTGGCGACACAGACCACACTTGCGGCCATCCTGGCTAAGCTCATCACCGCACCATCAACTGAGGCCAAGCAGGACACCATCAAGACGGCGATCGATGCCATCACGACCAAGCTCTCGGCAGATCCAGCTACCCAGACCACATTAGCGGCCATCCT
>JGI24732J26686_1000332_pt1 | contig 28958 bp, 28 predicted proteins | sample EPASupsiteHSE623_FD_26686 | JGI IMG/M metagenome (IMG submission 26686)
TTTCTGGGAAAAACCTACAATGCCCGGGTTTCTGAACAGATCCCGGCAGGGTTCCGGCAGTCGGTCCCGGTAACCGTGCATATTGAAAAGATCACCGGGTAGCTATGACCTACCCTCAGCCGATCCGTGTAAGAGTATAGAGGATTCCAGAGGTTCATGCATCATCCATTCAAAACCCACGACTCGTTCTCCCCAGCATCCGGACATGTAAACACATATCAGAGAAATCGTTTATTATCAGATATCAAATCACAGATTGTGGATGACCGGAGGTTATCCCAAGAACAGAAAGGACGAGGATCGCCCCAGGTCAAATGCGGCTGAACCGTTATCCTGCTCGTGGTGAACTAAGATTACTGGAGATTGTATAAATGTATTCACTGATTGGCCGGTTGCTTGAAGGGAAACCATTGAACATCATATCCACCGGCCCCCTGCCGTCATTTATAATCGAACGAGATATTTTTCTTTTAGTTGCATTGATTGCGGTGTGCCTTTTTTTTCTGGGCTTGCGCATGCGATCGCAGATGTCCCGGGCATGCATCCTCGTCATATCGGGGCTATCATTTTCCATTGCCGCGTATCTTGTCCAGACATACATGGATACATGGTTTCCCGAATTGTTCATCACCGGGAATTGGCAAACGTTCCGGAACGATCTCTCTACAATTCTGGGATACATTGCAATCCTCATAGGGGCGCTGGTTCCGGCGGTTTTTCTTGTTCTCCGCGTGCGATTGAAGTCTTGGTGGAACTATCTGCTTCTCCTCGGTACATTGATCGGAACTACAACACTCTATTATTCGTATTTCGATTCTGTTTTGATGACCCCGGGTAACAACATCAGCATGCCCGAATGGATCCTGGAAATCTCGCCTTTCATCACAGCGGTTGCCATTGCAACGGCAATCTTCGGGTATTTCCTTGTTATACGGGAGATCTTTGATAATGTTGCATCATGGCCCACGCGGATCATCCTTAGTGTGGCAGTGACCGCCGCGGCAATTCTCTTAACCTACCAGACGGGCGTCGCCTTGTTTGCTGTGATAGCAGTGCTCATTCTCGTGAAATGTATGAAATGGATTCCCCCGATAATTCTGGCTGCGGCTTTAACCTGCCTTGCAATAGCAAGTGAGATCACCGGTTCATATTTCGGTGCAATGGGGCGGGATGTGGGCCAGTATGTCCCGGTCTGGGTGTTCCCGCTGGTCTTCATGGCTCTGATTGCGCTTGTCCCAGCACTCCACACGCTGCCGAAGATCAATCCAGACCTGCGCAATCTCTTTGTTTTTGGCATTACATGGGGAACGGTGCTGCTGGTTGCAATTATCGATATTGTATTCTCCGCGGGAATTTTCAAACAACCGGATCTTCTCCCGCAGACACCGGTATCGATTGTCGTGAATTGCATACTGGGTGCAGGGATTGCGGCAATTCTTTATTATGTTCTGCCGGCAGCGCTAAAAAGACGGGGTGGATTGAAGTTCTTTAAGAAAAATCCGGAGAACACTTAAGATGACGGTTAAACCTGAACTTAATTCATCCTCTGGCAATCCGGAAGTAACTGTTTATGCGCGACTTGACAATAACAATCAGGTAATTCTGCAGGAATTGCTGACAAATGTTTCGGGATTACCCCAATGGCTTTTTAGTCAGGACGGGAGTTCTCTTGAGTTTGCCGACATGGTAACTGGATGGTTAAACAATTCCAAGATACCTGAGAACAATCCGGGTAATCCAGATCAGGTTTGTCTCTTTTCTCAAAACGGATGATGGAGGATATGCCCTACATGGAACGTGGTATTATGAGCTATAATGACTGACTGGAAGAACCTGTGGATGTTATGAATTTCTCCGACATAAAAAAACATAAAACCGCGATTTCTCTCGCGGTTGTTTTCCTTGTATGTACCGGTAGTGTGTTCTTTTTTATTACATACTTACAACCTGAAGAACTCCAGAAACCCCCGCAACAGGATCTTCAGCCCACTCCTCCTCAGCCCACATCTTCGCAAAGTCCCGTGCCATCATCTACTGAACGACCACATTATGATTATTGCATTATCGAAGAAGTGCATCCGGATTTCCTGCATGTGATTCCCGATTTCGTGGATCCTAATGCTACGATCGTTCATTTGAGTTCTGATGACCTGGAACCTTTCCCAGAATATCAGAAAAAGATGGTAGATGAAACCAAACTTACGAAAAAATGGCGGGATGGTCACAGATCTATTGCAGCTTTTAAAGATTACCAGCGCCAGTGTTCTGATTTCCGGAATTTATCCTGTAAAGAGAGCACCGATTCATATTGTGATCCGCGTCAACCGGCAGTCTACGAATATAATTATCGATATTTCACGATCAGCTGTCTTCCGGATTTCGGGAGAGAGCGTCCCACTCCTGCTCCAGCACCATAACGAATGCTCCAACATTTTTTGTTGATGAGATACAACCGCTGGTGTGTTGCTATGGGTGTGTTAGTGCGGCCGAATCGGAAGGGTCGCGGGTTTCAGAAAGTTTTGGGGGTGATATCGCAGGCATCCGAATCCCTACCCATCATAGTGGGCTACCCCCCCTCCCCCACCAATCCGGGCCCGCAACAGGCCCGGATCGCCATTTTTGATGGTAGCCCGACCGGCCTGTTTCAGGGGTTTTTGCGGGAAGTCTCACGGGAAATCGTGTATCAGGCCCGGTTTGCTTATCCGGAGGTTTTGCGAGCGAAAAAACCGGCCTGTTTAGAGCTTGTTTAAATCGAGGATCGAGTGGGGAGATGAGGTTTGAGTTGTGGAGGGGGGTGATCCGTGACCCGGCGGTCGCTATGGTGGGTCTGGCGGGATTTGGAGTTTTACGTCGGAGAAAATGGCAGATCTGAACCTTTTATTGGCTCTTCCCCCACTTCGGATGATGGAGGATAACCGCCTCTTTTTTCGACTATCAGTACTCTCACCTGCCCGGATCGGTAAAAATGACCGTTCCGGGCCCGTACATGGCCCCGTTTCACTATTTCGGGATCTTCGCGACCGGCCTGTTTCGGGGGTTTTTGCGGGAAGTCTCACGGAAAAACGCTACACTTCGCCGGATTGGGGAACGGGCAATTTTGCATGGAGAAAAACCGGCCTGTTCAGAACCTGTTTCTTTTGAGGATCGGTGGCTGCCGCAGGGTTCAGCACATGGGCGGGGGTTTACATCAGCAATCGCGTTTATTTGACATGCTATGATCTTCCTGGAGACCTGTATCCCCTTCATCAAATCCGGCCCTGCTACGGCCCCGGATTACCCCCAATTTCCACCAGACCGTGTCAGTTTTGTAAAAAACCGTGTCAGTTACCATGACAATTTCGCGATATTTCCCTCATCTTCACGTCGCAAAATGAACATGACAGTTACCATGTTAATATGGGCGAGTTAGGAAGGCCGAAACGGTCGGGTCGCGGGTTCCAGGAGGTTTTGGGAGGTGATCTGCGAAAGGAGGGGGTGCTATGGGTGAAATAGTGGGGGGTCGGGGTTTTACGACGTAAAATTGTCATATTAGGGTTGAATATTTTAGGGCTCCCGAAGTTGCGGGTCACTTGACCCGTCACAGGTATTTGACCTGTCACGGGTCTGATGCTCCGGCCGGGTAAGATACCCGTGACGGGTTTTTTGAAGGAGTCTGGATCTGCACTAATATATAGGGTAAATTCTGGCAGGGGCAGAACGGTGTTCTGCGACTTGGCTGGAACGTACCATATCGAAGCAAGAGTGGAGACATGAGAAGAATCAGATGGATTCCTTGTATCGGTGCCCCATTTCAGAGTCCTGCATATTATTTTTAATTTCTGTTGGAGTTGTTAGGATTATTCTTTTTAATAAAATCAAAAATTTTTTCTGTGATCTCTTTGGCTTCCGGAGATAAATCATTCCAAGTTTGTATATATTTTATCGCTTTATTGCAGAAACCAATTTTATCAATAACCGTCCCGGAACTTGTTGAATATGTACTAACTCGTTTCCGATTACATCCTAATTTGTCATCGATAAATTTTCCAAGGGATTTATTTTGATATTGTGAATAATTTAAATTAAGAACTAGTTCATTATTATTCTCATAATCTTGTATTATTTTCAATAGAATAGGAGCTGCAATTAAATTTTCGACCTCACGGCAATTAAGGATATGAACATTATCTCCTAAATTTTCTTTAAGAATTTCATGTCGCTTCTCTTTACGGTCATCTTTATCAGCAATTAAAAAAAGCTTGCTGCATAATCGTTTTGCGTCCATCGATTCTTCTGATTTATCTAAAAATGACCAATGGGTAATATTCCCCCCGGAATATTCAACAAAGGAATAATGCAAATCTTCTTTATACGAATTGTTTTCATTTGAATCTTTTTTAATTAATAGTGCTAGGTAGTGTCTGAAATATAATCTATCCGTGATACCTTCAACCCATATTGTGCAATTTGATAAAAAAACAGAAGAGTTCCTGACCCCTAATAATTCCAAAGCCTTATGATCTCCACAAGATAGATTTTGAATTAAAAAAATGGGAGTTTGTTCATCATCATTGTCTTTAACTAAATCCGTAAGCCTTTTATTTACACTGAATACTGAAATATCTCGATAATCAAGTGTTATATCCAAAAAATGATTTGAATGAGTTGTTAAAAAATATTGAAATTTTTCAAATCCATCTTCATTTAATAATGTCTCGATAATTTTTCTTTGTAATCCCGGGTGAACATACAATTCAGGTTCATCAATGAAGAGAAGAACATTTTCACCTTTATGTAAAAAAAGAGGTAATGTAAGTATGATTATAGATTGTAAGCCATCTCCAAGATCCTGGATGGGTTGTTCTTTTTCTTGACCTATTTTTATCGTTAAATGTTTGTAAATCTCTGACGGGATAATTGTAACTGGTTGATTATCAAAAAAAGTTCGAGAGAGGTATTCTTCATAATCTTTTATGAGCTTTCTTTGGGATAAATTACCCAACAAGTGACTTCGTATGTCTTTATAAGCACTTATACCAGTAAAAATTGTAAAATCCGGTTCTGCATTCGAAAAATAGTCTTGTTTAATTTTATCATAGTATACATCTCCATACTCTCCATTATCGAGTGGTTTTAAACCTCTCATTATGGGAATATAAATTTTGGTAAATTTTGGGGGATCGAGACAGTCAGGAAATTTTTCATGTAATAATGTAAATTTAGATTGAAAAATTGAAAGTAATTTATTTCCAATTTCGGTATGGAGATAGTTATTCGTTGATGATCCAGTATCTTTAGTTAATTTAAAAAGATAGTCTTTTAATTTCAATAATTTGTCACTTAGGTTAAAATCCTTATTAATTATTTTTACATCATTAATCGAATTAAGAAAATTTTCAAGTGAAGTAAATGGCTTATCTCGCCTTGATATAAATGGCTCCCTCAAATCTTTCTTCAAATCACTTAAAATCTGATTTACGTCATTAATTTGATAAGACGGCATATATTGAAGATCATTTCTTAGAATTTCTCTTAATAACCGACTTTTTCCAGAATTATTTTCTCCGATAAAAATATTGATTTTCGCTAAATCACTTAAAATATGATTTGGCTCGTTTACACCATTTTGATAATAATGTGATTCACAGGGAATTATCACATCATTTATCTTATATTCAGAATCAGAATTCAACATTAAATTCGCAATATTCTATGCTTATTTGATTCCCAATATACCTACCGAATTTTATTTACTCTACGGTTTTTTCATTAGTTATTATTTTATAATTCCATTTAATCTTCAAAGCCCCTCCCCCATGTGGGCCCTCTCTATTCCTGTTTCCCGCCACATCTCAAACACTCACAGACCCGGCCCCCCATACCAACCATGTGCAAAAAAATCCCAAAACCCATATCCCTCCCCCCACAAGAATACTAAAGAGACAATGCCCTCACCCGTTGACGAACCCTGCGAACAGTGCGGCCTCTGCTGCCGGATCTTCGGCCCCGGCATTGCGCCGACCGCCGCGAACGTGTACGTCTGGATCGAGCAGGGGCGCACCGATATCCTGCGCTGGTACATTGCGTTCATGGAAGGCGGGACGCAGGTGCCGTGCATGAGCCTCACGGCCGAAGATCTCGGGAGCGCCGTCTCGTTCGAGATGCGGAACCCCGAGACCGGCGACTATATGCCCGTCTGCCCGTTCCTGCGCCGGGTGGCAAAGAACCGGTACCTCTGCGGGATTCATCTGGTCAAACCCGAGATGTGCTGCCATTACGAGCCATGGATCTGGGGCGAGACCTACTTCAACAAGTGCACGGCCCTAAAAAAGATGGACTGCAAATGCCGGTGGCCGCTGTAGATCATCGCCCGGAATTTTTTATCTCCCGGCCGGATTGTGCAGGAGACCGGGACGGTCTCGGATTCTCGCCCTGTTGAAAACCGTTTTTAATATCACATTGCTAACTGTGATAAATTTTAAATCAGATGGATCCTCTGCAATATTGAAAAATTATTCCCGCAATCGTTATCCTGCTCTGGTACCGGGGAATTCCAGAGATCAGAAATTCTTTTTATCTGGTACCCCAACATAGGACGAGGTGGACGAAGCAACGAGGAAAATTGTTCTGGTAATGGTGTGCCTGGCGATTCTCGGTTGCATTATGGCAGGAGTCCACTACGCTGCCATCGATCTCCCAATCCAGCAGGCTGCACTCCACACACCCGCGAATGGCATGATGGACACGTGGTGATTATATTGTTCACAACGAACGGCTGCACTCCCTGCGCCCGTGAACGAGTGGCGGGAGTGGCGGTACGGAATCTATGTGACAAAATTGAGTGATCGTTAAACTTTTTTTAAAAAGGTTGGTGAGGGTAAGTGCAGAAAATGGCGGTTACCATCCCGTGAAGGGACAATACCATTTCCCGTAGGAAGGACAGTCCGTCCGGTCGCATAAGGCATTCGTGACCACAGCACCTGTCGTTACAACACCCATCGCTCCCGTGAGAGGCGCGGTTACTGATTCTCCAAGTTTCTGACACATGATTGCTTCACTCCTTTTATCCGGGTCATCCACGATTGGATGAGATAAATATTGGTACTTGATAATATGGGATATGCCTGGCGTTGAGTGAAAAAAAATTTTCACTCAAAAATTTGCCCTGTGCACAAGAGTGCTGCCGTCTTCTATAGCCGCCATAGTACCGGTCGGGATGATCATGGAGTTCCCATCACTTACCCGATCACCGGATACAGACCGGCCGGATCTCATTCCCGGTGCCTGAAGCACTACAATAATTCTATTGCTTTGCTTACATTCGCCGCCTCATCCGATCGTCCGGCCTTCATCAGTGCATACATCTTTCCTGAAAGAACCCGTTTCGTAAGATCCGTATTCCGGATTCCTGACGCCAGGATATCATCGTAGATGGCGATGGCAGCCGGGTAATCCCCCTGCCCGGTGAGTTCTTCGGCCTGTTTCATCAGTTCATTCAGATCTTTCAGTACCGTGCGCTTCTTCTGTACCTGAGCCCCGACATCCGGGTTCGTCTTCAGGGCCCGGTCATAGCACGCGATGGCGTTCGTGAAATCACCCATCTGTTCGTAGATGTCTCCTTCAGCAACCAGGAGTCCGGATGCATTGGGCTGGATCGCAAGCGCCTGCTCGTACGCCGCGAGTGCGTCCCCATTCCGGTGCTGCGCCATGAACGCGTCCCCCTCGGCTTTCCAGGCCTCAAAGGATTTCTGTACCGGTGCCGGTGGCAGGGGCGTTGTCATGACAACGGGCGTGATCGCGGGGGTCACGACCGGAAGATCCGGGGTCTCCTGTGAAGTCCCCGCTCCCATGAACACGAGAATGAGCAGAATCCCGCAGAGCCCTGCGGCCCAGGCCATCCAGTGCGGCTTCGCGTGCGGCGGTGCCGGTCCGGGAGCGGCCGGTTTTGGCCCCGGGGAGAAATCCCCGGTTGGTCGGGCGCCGGGTCCTTTCGTCTCCCTGCGGACCGGGACCGGTTCGCGGATGTTGTGGTCCCGGTCATACTGCCGGCGCTTCTCCGGATCGCTCAGGATCTCGTAGGCCCGGTTGAGCGCCTTCATCCGCTCTTCGGCATCCGGGGCGCTGCTCACATCGGGATGATTGGTACGGGCGAGCCGGTGGTAGGCACGTTTGATCGCCTCCGGTGATGCCGTGGGCCGAACCCCCAGTATTTTGTACAGATCATCCGCGTTCATGGGCGTGACAGATCGCTGGTATACTAACCATACGGGAAACGGTGAAATGAGTGTTGCGCATCATGCACCGGGAATCTGCCGGCCGATCATCCGGTTGATGAGCGGCCCGGTTTTCCGGATTTTTTTCGCGATCCGTTGGACATCACGGGTCTTGCCCTCTTTGAAAAAAGTTGCGGGGAATTATTTGGAAGTACCGTTCACGTACCCCTCACGCGGCCGGGTGCGGCGTGATCACAAAGATGCACCGGTCATCGCCGGAAGAATAACAGTGATCTTCAACAACCGTGACCGGGCACCGGAGATGATGGGAGAAGATTGCCGTAAGCACCCCGATATCGAATACGCAGGCGCCGTGGCCGGTGACCGGGAGATCCTCGCACTCGAAGCAGTCGTGGACCTCCAGCGTGAGCGGGTCGGTGCCAGAAAGTGTGATCCTCCCAAGACCGTGCGCCTGCCAGAATGCGTCCATCTTTGTCACCACGTCCGCGATGGTCTTTCCCGCAACCCGGGGGGCCAGGACCCGGCCCACCTGTTCACCGGTCCGGCCCAGCACCGGGTCGATGTTGATCCCCATCACCATCGCCTGCGTCCGGAAGGTCAGCACGCAGTAGCGGAAGAACGAGACAATGTCGTCATCGGAAAAGGGTTCGTCTTTGCCGGCACCGTGATGGTGAGCCCGGACTTTTACATCCCGGTCGGTATTGGTCAGCCGGCCAATGGCATCGGACGAGAGCATGATCGTACGCTTCCGGCTGTCGCGGGGATCGGGGTGGGAGACGATGAGCCCGGCCCGTTCGAGATCCCGGAGGTGGACGGAGATGGTTGACTTGGCCTTCTGTGTCCGTTCCACGATCTGGTCGAACTGGACCGGGCCCTCAGCAGTCAGTTCAAGGATCCGGACCTTGATGGGGCTGTCGACCGCCATCACGCCACCCTTTGTTGAGAAGAGCCGGACATCCTCTGCATGCATACCCGGTGTCGGCCCCTTTATTTTCTTCACATATTCAATGTGCATCGCAAGGTTCATAAATATTGTTCGCAAACAATAGAACATTCGTATAATTACGAACAAAGTGATTGCCATGAAAGCAGAATCCTTTAAGATCGCGGATGGTGTCTACTGGGTCGGGTCGCTCGACTGGGACCTTCGGACCTACCACGGATACACGCTCGATGGAACATCCTACAACTGCTACCTTGTCTTTGGCGAGAAGACTGCGCTCATCGACAATGTCTACCCGGGCCACTCCGCCCAGATGTGGGGACGCATTGCCGACGCGTTCAAAAAAGAGGGCAGGAAGGAACAGATCGACATCATTGTCCAGAACCATGTGGAGAAGGATCACTCAGGCGCGATTGTCGAGATCCACAAGAAATTCCCGGCAGCGCCGATCTACTGTACCGAGATCGCGGAGAGCGGCCTCCTCCGGCATTTCCCGGATCTCAAAGGGGCACAATTCCACCACGTGAAGACGGGCGAGACGCTTGATCTTGGAAAAAAGACGCTCGCGTTTGTCCAGGCCCCGCTCCTGCACTGGCCCGACTCGATGTTCACGCTGTACGCGGAGAAGGGCATCCTCTTCCCGAACGATGCCTTCGGCCAGCACATCTGCTGCGCAAAGCGGCTTGATACCGACATTCCCGAGCACGTACTGATGGATGCCACGCAGAAGTTTTACGCGAACCTTATCGTGCCGCTGACACCGCGCTTTTTGAAGAAGGCAGAAGAGCTGACCGGCCTTGGCCTGATCGAGAAGGTGAAGATGATTGCACCCGCCCACGGGCAGATCTGGACCAACCCGATGAAGGTGATCGGTGCGTACGTGGGCTGGGCCTCCGGTTCGTCACGGAAGAACAAGGTGACGATCATCTATGACACCATGCACGGGTCAACGAAGATGCTCGCCCACAGTCTTGCCGAGGGAGTCATCGCGGGCAGCTGCGATGTGAAGATCTTCAACCTGCACGAGGATGAGCGTTCCGAGATCGTCAAGCACATCCTCGAATCGAAGGCGATCATGGTCGGTGTCCCCACCATCAACGACATGCCCTACCCGAGTATCGGTGATATCCTGTACTATCTCCGGGGCCTGCATTTCGACCGGACCGGCGAACGGTTTGCCCTCGCGTTCGGCTCCATGGGTGGTAAGGGCGGCGCCGTGAAGATGGTGGCCGATGAACTGAAGGCTGCGGGCTTCACGGTTGTCGGAGAACAGGAAGTGCTGTACGTCCCCGATTCATCCGAACTTGACACCGCGTTTGCGGCAGGAAAATCGATGGCTGAACGCATTACAAAATAATTTTTTTGGCGGCACCCGGAAAAGACCGGATCGTGTGCCGATACCGCGACAGAACATTCTTTTCTTAAGCTGTTCTTTTCGTCAGGAGTGACCGTCCGGCAGAACGTGGATTACGGCACACCCGGAAACCTTCACATGCCCTCGAAGTCCACCTACCTTTTGAACGCATGATTCCCGTCATTCTCTCCGGGACCTGCATGTGGCCCTGCCCGGAACAGAATCACCCTTCATGGAGGATCTATATCAGCGCGGACAAAGTGGTTTTATCTCTTTTCTCAGGCAGTGCAAGTCCGATAACCTTATCGCGGTCATGGAACAAAAGGCAAAGCTGGTCGAGCCGTTTCAAAGAACGGTTGAATACTGCATCATCCATCTTTTCACGGCAGCGTTGATGCAAGGACTCTAGGGTGATGGGGGAGCTCATCAAACGATACAGAAAAGTTTCTTCGGCAGTGAGATGATTCAGCTTTGGGGGCTCTATTCTTGAATCATGGATTTCAAGACCATCAGAACACTCATGATACCAAAGAGAGACTTCACGTTGTGCCCGCTCACTTTTCCAGATAGCAACAATATCATCGATCTCTGAATAAAGTCTGTTTAGATTGGGGGAGTTCTCATAGGGCCTGTCGAAATAGTAGCAAAAATCATTGAGATTGAATCCGGTTTTGTTGAGAAAATCCTGAGAGAAGATCAGATCGTATGATGGTTCGTATTCAGTTGCGGAGATCCCAAATCGCTCCGGAAAAACCTGGATCGGTGCATAACGAGTGATCTGGATTGGTACTCGCGATGCGGGAGGATCGAGATGGAATAGATGGGGTAATGCCCGGACCATATCAGCGATTTCTTTTGGATCATCGTCCGGGATTCCATAAAGGATGTTATAACAAATTTTGATGCCATAGTACCTACCCAGAAGGAGTGTGTAGACATTCTGGACAGCAGAGACTCCTTTATGCATCTTATCCAGAACATCACTTGAAAAGGACTCAATGCCCGGTTGGACCTCATTAAACCCGGACGCTGCAAGCAGGTTAGCCTGACTAGCATTTACGTTTGCTTTAATTTCTGATGATAAATGGTAGGGGCATCCGCGTTGTACCAGTTCCGGCATCAGCGTTTTGAAGTACTGGTAAGGAAGGATATACCCGGATAAACGAAAAGAAGAGACCACATAACGGTTGGCTAATGTGTCCATAACCTCTAATAATCGTTCTGCATCAGGTGCCCGGAATGCGAGATCCTTATCGTGAATCCCACAGAAAATACAATGATTCTTCTGGCCCCACCAGCAGCCTCGGGAATTCTCAACAGGAAGGCGACTGATTTTTATCTCTACTTTGTGAATGTCTGCGAGCACCTTGAGATCAGAAAAGAAATCATCGAAGTTGGGTATCGGATTGTTGTTCATGTTGATATATGGAGCCGTTCCTGTAGCATGGATAGAGCCATTAGTTCCACGATAAAGAATGTTCGGGATGGCATCAAGTTGAATTTCGTAGGCGGAGGCGCGGGCCAGACCGGCAATCATCGGTTCTCCCTCCCCGGTACAAATAACATCAATAAAAGGAAACGCCTTCAGCAATGCTTCACCGGTTGGAGAGTGAACGGCATAACCGCCAAAGACAATCATCTTTTCTGGGGAGCGTTGTTTCACGAGTTGAGCCAGCGCAAGCGAAGCGATTGTCTGATCGAACATGCATGTGAACCCAACCAGTGTAGCATTTGATCCTGCTATCTGATCTGCCCAGCGATTAAGCCACTTGGGAATAATCTCCTGTCTGAGATGTAATAATTGTTCGATCACTCCATCTACCCCACCATATTGCCGATAATCGATTAATCCGGATGACAGCAGATCCGCGGTCTTCAAACGAAGCCATTGCCTTTGTTTACCGCTCACAACGGGATCAAGTATCCAACTGAAGAGGAAATCGTTAAGGGCATAGGTATAAGCTATAGCAGTATAGCTTTTTGCCTGCAAGTGCTCAAGTAGGAAAATGTTCAGGTTGACAACACGGCAGGGAATCTCCTCTTTATCAAGTATTGCACGCAGAATGCCAAGCCCAAGGCTTGGTTCGGTAAGACAGGTCCAAGGGAGACTGACCAGTACCACCGAGGGATGTCGTAAAGAGTGAGGTGAGATCGGCGACATATAGTACAACAATAAAATATTAGAATTTTTTAAGTCCCGATGAATCACTGATATATATTGATTCATCTTTCGAGACTACAATAGCGATGATGACGACGATCCAACAAATAAAATGAGCGATAACTAAAAAACAACCTCTCCCACAAGCACTAGATGTTTGACCGGCTCTCGCAGTTAGTATCTGCTCAACAGCTTCATCGCTAATCTTCAAGTTGAGTTGATCTGCAACGTGATAGGGTTGTGTTGCCCAAGTTGAAAGAAATCGTCCGTCTTTTGCGACCGAATGGAAAAAATGGATGACTTCACGATCTATCGGATTGCTGATTGTATTAAGTTGTGATGGAGCAACCCGCTGTAAATCTTTTACCGTTTTTTCTGATAGATTTATTCCCAATTTAGTTGCTACTTTTGCAGGTTCCTCTAAAACTTTGAGAATATCCATCTTTTGATTTGCCGCTTCATTGATGAAATCAATAAGTTCCTTTTCAAGTACACCGGCTGCGATCAATTCGTTGACATCCGGATAGATTCTTGGCGGCCATTTGAAAGGAACTGGAGCCTTACCCGAGCTGCCACAGTAAAATCCACCGTCATCGTCTTGGTAGATCAACGAATTGTCTCCCTCAAGAGGGCCAATAATGTCTTCTACTTTCGAAAATATCAGATTCGAGAGTTTGTTCATTAACGTGGCCATTTCACGTGCCGATTTTTGCGGTACCGGATCACTACCATTAAGCAATGCCGAGAGCCCGCGTAACTGAAGCCGAATATTTGGATCGAATGGCGGAATCGGACGTACTCCCTTAGTGCCTATTAAAAGGCCACCGGCATCTCCGCCTCCAAAAATGATAAGTTGTGCCATTTTCGTTCACCTATTTCAAATTCCACCTGTACCTCCGAACATTTCGACATATGATATGTAATTTGCGTTTGGAGATACTACCTAGGAATAGCAATAAATCCTTCATTTGTTACAAGCTGCTTCGAGTCAGGCATAATAATATTCAGCAGGAAGAAATCCCGTTGAAAATTTTTATTCCTGGATAGTACTTGTAACTATTTCGTTAATTGCAGTTTGATATAATTATACTTTCTATCGAATTTTTTAATTTGATTACATTTATGCCGCAAAAAAGGGAGTTTTTAGTGGAAGTGATGCATCATCCAGAGTCAATGGGATCTTGGGGGTTTGCCCCACCAGTAATTGTCTAAACAGTCCCAGATTTTGCACTCATTTCAGGAGTGGCATCAATATCGCTGTCAAAAATCTCTCCCCATGAGGGGAGTTCGAAGACTTTTGATCATGTCTTCTCATGCACTTGTCATTAGATCCTGTGGGATCTTCTCCATGGAGGATTTCCTCGCAATCAGAATACATGTAGTTTGCCCATAAGGAAACAAAAACTGTACGGAAACATTCACATTTCATCACACCCCACCAAGAACATATCCATGCCCCCTGTCACAAAAGGAGTACGAAATGTCCGGTGAGATGGATCTCAAGCTCGAAGCGCTCTCGAAATATATTGTCACGAGCCCGTCCTGGATCAAATCGTTCGTCCTCATTCTCATTCTCTGCGGCTGCGTTGAAGTCATGACCATGCTCGGGACCGATAGCGGGCTCATGCATCCCAACCTCTTCCCTGTTGCCGCGTATCTGATCCCGGCGCTCGCGGCTCTTGCCTTCACTCCCTGGCTGGCCCGGCGCTTCTCGGGAAAACTTGACCTGGGCTGGTCCGGGCTCACCGCAGCACTCGGCCTCATCATCGCGCTCTTCATCTCCCTCTCGCCCATCCTGCTCTTCCGGTTCTCGTTCCCGCTCTTCTTTGCCGTCTCGCTCGCACTCGTCTTTGCGTTCCGGATGCTCCTTCTCGCTGCCGTGATCGATTACCACCTTCGCCGGGTCGTGGTCCCGGCGCTCCTCCACTCCGGTATTGCCGTGCTCGGGGCGACCCCGTTTTTGGGCCTGCAGTTCCTGCAACTCTCCATTCTCCTCCACATCAGCTTCGCGGTGGGCGTGTACGCCTTCATCATTATTGTAGAACGCCCGATGAAAGCGAACTTCAAAGTCGGGCCGCTCGAACTCGCGAATGCGTTCCTCGCCCACCTGTCCGAAGGAAGCCACAAGCTCGACGACTTCTTCCGGAGCATTGGCGAGAGCGTGGTGGTCCCGCAGGTCTCGCTTGCCATCCGGCGGGAAGGAAAGGAGGAGATCTTTGTCACGGTCCCGAACGTCCATCCCGGTCCCCTTGGTGAGATTGGCGGCAGCAACCTGCCGAAGATCCTGCACGGCATGTTCGGCAAAGGATCGATGGTCTTCCACGGCTCGGCCTCGCACGACTTCAACCCGGTCGATGAGGTGGAGGTGCGAAAGGTAGGAGACGCTGTCATTGCGTCCCGGCCGCAATCCTGCACGAATGCCGGCTGCACGCGGTCCGCCCGGTTCCGGTGCGGATCGGTGGACGTGCTCGCGCAGGCATTCGGGGATACGGTCATCGCGATTGCTACCCGGTCCCCGGTCGTGACCGAGGATCTCGAATTCCCGGTCGGGTTTGCGATCATGAAGGCCGGTGAGAAATATTTCCCGCACGTGGCGTTTGTCGATGCCCACAACTGCATGGACGCGATGGAGGACGGGGTGCACCCGGGCACGGAACTCGCCATGGAATATACCGGTGCAGCGGAGGCTGCGTTTGCAAAGACTGCGGAACAGGGACAAGTCCCCTTTGCGGCCGGGTACGCCCACCGTACGCTCCCGTACTCCCGGGCGGAAGGCTTTGGCGACCTCGGGGTCCAGGTCCTTGTCGTGGATGCGGGCGGGCAGAAGACTGCGTACGTCCTCTTTGATGGCAACAACATGCAGACCGGCACCCGGGACGAGATCCGAAGAAGGCTGCTCCATCTCGTGGACGAATGCGAGGTCACGACCACCGATACCCATGTGGTCAACACGGTCTCCGGCCGGAACCAGGTGGGGCTCCGGGTCAGCGTGGACACATTTTATCCGCTTGTTGAGGACGCCGTGAAAGCTGCCCTTGCGGATGCTGCTCCCGCCCGGACCGCAGGTTCGACCGCATGGTGCCACGGGATCGTGGTCTTCGGCTCGCAGCGGATCTCCCAGATCGCATCCACGGTCAACGGCATGATGGGATTTCTGGTTCCGGTTGCAATCATCATCGTCCTCGGCGCCTTCCTGACAACCGCGATGGCATATTTCCTGCTCGTGTACTCGTGACGTGATCCCCCGTGGTCCCGGGTAAGGGACCCGGTCATCGCGATCTTTTTCTTTTTTGGCCGCCCATACTGGCCGTATGCACGAACTCCTCCGTGTCCTGACCGATAAGAAAGGGCAGACATGGATTCTTGTCACGGCACTCTTTTACCTGCTCCTCCAGATCCCCTTCAACCAGTACCAGTGGGATATTGTGGGAATCACCGTTCGGCCGGCTGCTATCCTGCCGGTGGTCTGCGGGATCTTCTGGGGCCCGGCCGCAGCCTGGGGACTTGCAGCCGGCAATATTGTGGGGGACCTGTCCGGTTCATGGTCGCTGATGAGCATCGCGGGCTGCATCAANAATTTCCTGTACCCGTACCTCTCGTACCGGCTCTGGCACCGGCTGATGCGGGGCCGGGAGATCAGGATGGANCCCTATCTCCTNGGGTGTTTATGGGCCGTCACCTTCATCGTGACAGCAGCCTGCATGCTCTTCCTTGCCGGGTGCGGTACGATCTTCTTTGGCCGGCCGTTTGAGAGCAAGTTCATCAGTTACTTTGGCAACAGTATCGTCTGGGCCATGATCGGCGGGCCGATCCTCTTCCGGCTGCTCTATGAACCCGCGGTCCGCAACAAATTCGTGTACGGCGATCAGTGGGCAGACCGGAATCCTGCACAATAAATCGCGGCACGCCCGGCAGGTTCCGGATTTTTTTAGACCCGAAATGTTTCCCGAAAAAAATCAAAAAAATCCCCGGTACTTATTTTTATACAGACATCGTACTGGAAGATCAGCGGTCGCCACGGCACGTGGGACCGGTGTTGGAGTTCTTCATGACAAGAGTATCATCTGCATCTTTTGCAATCGCGATCATGGTTTGCCTGATCCTCGCGGCCGGTTGTACCGGTACATCCGGCAGCCCGGCAGCATCTACAAGCCCGGTGCTTACGGGAACACCCGCCCTCGCATCCGCGCCAGCCGTATCCTTCAATGATACGCCGGTGAAGTATGCGCAGGTCAACGGGGTGACGCTGGGATACCGGGAGTTCGGGTCCGGTGAACCGGTCCTGATGATTGAGGGATTTGGCAATACCATCAATGACTGGAACCAGACTTTCATCGGGATCCTTGCCACGAAGTACCATGTCTATACGTACGACCACCGGGGCATGGGCTACAGCAGCGACAATAATGCAACCCCCACAATCGCCCAGTACGCTGATGATGCTGCCGGCATGATGACGGCTCTCGGGTACGACAGCATGCACGTGTATGGAGTCTCCATGGGATCCACAACAGCGCAGCAGCTGGTGATCGATCATCCTGACCGGGTAAACAAGCTGGTCCTGGACTCAGTCACTTACAGCATCCGGGTTCCTGAGACAAAACTCCTGCTCGGGATCATTGAAATGGTCAACGCCAATACCACGTATCCCGCGGGCGTACGCCGGGAGGCACAGGCGAACCTTGCATGGAACGGCTCCTGGGCCAATCTCTCCGGCATCCACAAGGATGTCATGCTCGTTGAGGGCACCGCTGATGTCATGACCCCCGATCCGGTCTCGGTCCGGATGGCCGGGCAGATCAACGGCTCGTGGCTCGTGCGGTTCAAGGGACTCCCGCATGTCGGGTCCCATTATGCGCCTGTTGAGTACGGGGAGAATGCGCTTTACTTCCTCGGCCAGGATGAGTCGCCCAAAATCACGTAACTTTTTTTTTAATTGCCAGTGTGCGGATCCCGGACTCCGTTTTTGATGTTATCAGAGACCGTACGGACTTTAGTACCAGGAAATAATCCACGAAAACAAAAAAAGAGAATGTTCAGATATACCGGTTCTTCCGCAGCCAGTCGGTCTGCGGCTTCAGGTACCGGTAAATGATATCGCACTTCTCGTCCTGGAAGCTCCACGGGACAACAATGACTGTGTCGCCTTCCCGGATCCACTGGCGTTTCTTCATCTTTCCCTTGATCCGCCCCATGCGGGTGACCCCGTCAATACACTGGACCTTGATATGATTTGCCCCGAGCATCGATTCGGCCATGGCAAACTGTTCGCGGGCCCATTTCTTCGGGAGCCGCACGCGGCAGACGGGCGTACCGTCCGGGTTCAATGCATTCGGATCTGCTGCACCGGTATCGTCTTTCCTGTGAAAACCACTCATTCAACCAACTACGTTTGCTATCTGTAGGGGCTCTGACATGTTGAATGTATACCTGATACCAACAAAAAATGGGCTGAATTGTGCGGGAAATTTCCTAAAAATAATTTTTACCGGTTTTTGCTGCCATGTTCCCGCAAAAAAAGCCCTCCCGGACAGATACATCTATGAACCCACGCACCAATTGACCCTCATCACAACATAGTGTGATACAGTATACCAGTCATTACGCCCGCGACATTCCTTTAAAAAAAACCGGGGGTTTTTTAGGAATCAGATGTCCGGGCCCCATCTCTTTCACTATCGAACGGGTGGATCGATCAACATTCTGTTACACAAAAATAATTCGGGAGTCCCCGGACTCCCGGGTTGATCAATAGCATAGAACAACAGTTCCGGGCATGCTTTTTTTTCATGAAGAGCACCGTTTTCGGAACTATCATCATTGAGGAACGACATGTCACAACAACTCGGCGGACAGCAGATCTATATTCTCCGGCAGGGAACAACCCGCACCCGGGGAGAAGAAGCCCAGGGAAATAATATTGCAGCGGCGAAAGCAGTCGCAACTTCGGTCAGATCAACACTCGGGCCCAAGGGTATGGACAAGATGCTCATCGACGGCATGGGCGACATCATCATCACGAACGATGGCGCAACCATCCTCCAGCAGATGGACATCGAGCACCCGGCCGCAAAGATGATGGTGGAGATCGCAAAGACGCAGGACAAGGAGGTCGGCGACGGCACAACCTCGGCAGTGGTACTTGCCGGGGAACTCTTAAAGAATGCCGAGCAGCTGCTCTCACAGAAGATCCACCCGACCGTGATTGTTGACGGATACCAGCAGGCACAAACAAAGTCCCTGGAGATCTTAAACGCAATGGCAGTAACCGTAAAGCCCGACGATCTGGCAATGCTCAGGCGTGTTGCCGAGACCGCGGTCAGCGGCAAAGGTGCAGAGGCCTACAAGGACCTGCTCTGCGGGCTTGTCGTCTCAGCGGTCACGAAAGTAGTTGACCCGGACGGAACCGTGGATATCAAGCACGTGAACGTGCAGAAGAAAGTCGGCGGCGCCATTGGCGACACGGAACTGATCGACGGCATGGTCATTGACAAGGAACGGGCGCATCCCGCCATGCCCAAGGAAGTTAAAAATGCAAAAGTCCTGCTCCTGAACGCGGCACTCGAATACAAAAAGACGGAAGTCGAGGCAAAGATCAACATCTCCCGGCCCGACCAGGTCCAGGCATTTCTCGATGAAGACGAACAGATGATCCACAAGATGGCCGACAAGGTGATCGCGACCGGCGCCACCGTAGTCTTCTGCCAGAAGGGCATCGACGATCTGGCCCAGCACTATTTGGCAAAAGCCGGGATCCTTGCCGTCCGCAGGGTCAAGAAGAGCGACATGGAGAACCTGGCCCGGGCAACCGGCGCAGCCATTGTCAACAGCCTTGATTCGGCCGCACCCGCAGATCTCGGGGCCGCCGGTCTCGTGGAAGAGAAGAAACTCTCCGGGGGAGAGATGCTCTTCATCTCGAAGTGCAAGAATCCCCGGGCGGTCTCACTGATCATCCGTGGCGGCTCGGAACATATCATCGATGATCTTGAACGGGCGATTCACGATGCCCTCATGGTCGTGAGCGTTGTTGTGCAGGACAAGAAGATTGTTGCCGGTGGCGGGGCACCCGAGATCGAACTCTCGCTCCAGCTGCACCGCTATGCGGCAACCATCGGCGGCCGTGTCCAGCTGGCCATCGAGGCGTTTGCAAAAGGGCTGGAGATCATCCCGCGGACGCTTGCCGAGAATGCCGGGCTTGACTCCATTGACATGATTGTTGCGATCCGGTCAGCCCATGAAGCCGGAAAGAAGACCTATGGTCTCGATGTCTTTGCCGGAAAGCCGGTTGACATGCTCAAGGCCGGCGTTGTTGAACCCCTGCGGGTGAAGACGCAGGCGATCACGAGCGCCACCGAGGCGGCAGTCATGATCCTGCGTATCGATGATGTCATCGCATCCTCGCGATCAGCCGGGGGTCCGGGTGGTATGCCCCCCGGAGGAATGCCGCCGGGTATGGGCGACTACTAGGTACGCGTGCATACCTTTAGGAGCCAAAGAAACAATGGTGACAGCATGACCGTAAAAATAAAATTTCTCATGACCGGGGAATATAACAACGGGGAATTCAAATATCTCGATCTCAGTAAGATCACCCAGTTGCGGATATCCCGGCTCCGCAACAACTCTGAATTGCTCGCAACGACACCGGAGAATCCCCAGCCGAACACTCCCTATATCATTGCCCGGCGGGATCACGAGTACGAACTCCAGGCGATCCTTTCCGATCTCCAGCAACTGAAGAGAGAGTCGCGGGAGGTCATCTACGAGATCACCGATACCGATGCCCGGCGCGTACCTGCCTGACCGCATCCCCATTTTTTAATAGTGTATATGGTTGAAGGGGATCTCCATCCCATCATTAGATACGGTCGGAGCACCAATACCGTATATAATCTTAAACGGTTTTGTCAAACGCGGATCTGTTCTTGATCATATCACCGCAGAAAAAAAACCTGCGGGCCACACCATATCCAGAATAAAACCATTTTTGCACCGGTGCATTGTAGGCAGTGATGCTACCTGCCTGTTGGCACCGCATGACAACATCCCAGGAATCCAGCAATGAGAGAACGAAAAAAGAATCCAGAAATTAATGGCACCCGTACCGGGTATGTGATCCGGTTCACCTGCCCTGCATGCACTGCCGAGAACATCATCATCACCAAGACCCCGCGGGATCATTACAAGGAGAGCCGGGATGCCAGCTGCCGGAAATGCCGGACCCGTTCCACCATCCTCACCCCGTATATGACCCATAAGATGGATGCCTATAATGTACCGGCCGATGTGCCGGGTATTGCGCCGTGATTAGGGTCACGGGATAATTCTTTTTTTAATCCGGGGAGATCGCCGGCCCTTTTGCGATCCGGCACTACACATTAAACCGGTCAGGCCCGGCCGATCCTGTTGGTATGAGGGCTCAGGAACGGGCGTTTCCGGATCATACAAAGAGATACCAGATGATGCCGGTACAGACAATCGCGGTTGCGATCCGGAACCACCAGGACTTCCATGTGGGCTGGCTGTCGGCAAAATCATATGAGAGCAGATCGGTATCGTTCTGCTGCATCATTCGTTGCAGCCAGGTGCGGGTCATACCGCACGCTCCCGTTTTGAAAAAATGATGCCGGAGACACGCTCCTGCAGGTTCCGGGCCCGGAGTACTCTTACGGGCCGTGTGGATCTCGCGGTGCGGGTCACAGCAGTCCGCGGGCCTCATCGATCAGTTCTATTGTATAGGCATGGGGATAATCACATTTCTTGAAGGGGGCAGTTCCCCGGATATAAAAGCCAAACCGGGTGTCCCGGATGTGATTGGAGTACAGGAAATTCAGCATGGCGGCAATGGACATGGACGATCGTTCGGGCAGGTGATGGAATTGTGCAATATCCCGTGCGGTGACCACGGCACGGCTGATGTGGTTCATGAGCAGGTAGGTACAGATGAACCGGGCACAATCGTATCTCCTCGTTGAATCTGTCCGTCTTCCCCCCATCTCCTGCTCCACTCTTACACTCCCATTGCCTCATCGGGAGAAAGAGTTATGTATCATTCACCGTTTCAAAAGCAACCTGACGCGATCAGGTACCCGCTCACGTCAGGTACCACGGAGGACGATCGTCCGTTCTCTGGCGGGCACCATAAATCCGCAAAAAATGAGTGCGATTTATGTGCTCACGGGTATCTGGTCATTATCCTTAATTTATACTGAATCGCCCGGTTTTTATTGAGATGAATCCAAATAAATACCATGAACCAATCCTCAGTTTCATTCCTTGTGGTGCTGGCACTCAGCGTTTTTCTTTGTACTGCCGGCTGCACACAAACCCGGACCGGTGATCCTCCGGGAACACCGATCAGTACTGATACCATACAGCCGGAGACCTATGTCTCCAATGAGACGCTAGTGGCTTTTGTAGAGCGTGCGGTTGCCTATGCAAAGACCCATGGCCGGGATGTGGCCCTTGCAGAGTTCAACAACAAAAACGGGTCGTTCATACAGGGGGAACTCTACATCTATGCCTATGGCTTCAACGGCACGACGCTCGCCCACCCGATCAACCCGGAGTCGGTAGGGAAGATCCGTGAAGGGGCGAACGGGGTCTTTGTCACGGAGATGGGATCTGCGGTCAGGAACGGGAGCGGATTCTACCGGTTCACGTACATCAACCCCCTCCACAACAACACGCTCGAATCCAAACTGGGATATGGCGCACAGGTAGAAGATGACTGGTGGCTTGGTTCCGGGGTATACAAGGGACCGGTCAACCAGACCGGCTGAATGCAGAGATCCCGTCTGAACATTGTTCCGGGTAATCACCACAACCTCATCTGATATACCGTGATCCGGAGTGGATCACCCACCTTTTTTATTCTGCCCGCGAATAACCTTGCATGGAAATTACCCGACCGGGAACGGATAATGCAGGATTAAACCTCCTGATCATCTCCATCTCTCTTGCAACCTTCATGTCGGCACTGGACGGAACGATCGTCAATATTGCCCTGCCGACCATATCCGCGGCCTTTGATATCTCGTCGACCACGGTCAGCTGGATGGCGACCATCTACCTCCTCGTACTTGCCGGCTGCGTCCTCATCTTCGGCAAATTGTCCGATGGCATAGGATTCAAGAGAGTCTTCCTCTCGGGATTTCTGATCTTCACCCTAGGATCGCTCTCATGCGGTATCCTTCCCGATCTCCTCTCCTCATTTCCCGTGCTCGTGGGGTCACGTGCCTTCCAGGCCATAGGCGGCGCCATGATCACGGCGATAGCGCCCGCGATGGTGGCTGCGTACATCCCCATGAAGATGAAGGGAAAAGCCATGGGGATCATCATGACGGTGGCCGCACTCGGGACCGCCATCGGCCCGACCATCGGAGGCGTGCTCACCCAGTACCTCTCCTGGCACTGGATCTTCTTCATCAATGTACCGGTGGGAATTGTCGCGATCCTGCTGGGCGCAAAGGTGATCCCGGCCTCAACACATCACGATATGCCTGCCGGTTTCGACAAGTACGGTGCCTTGTTGATCTTCACCGGCCTTGCGGCCCTGCTCTTTGCCGTGTCGGAAGGCGTGACTCTTGGCTGGACATCCCCGGTTATTCTGGGATCCCTGGCGCTCGCCATCCTCACCCTCGCGTACTTTGTCTGGCACGAACTCAAAGTCGCCGACCCGTTACTGGAACTCCGGCTCTTCAAAAACCGGAATTTCCTCATGACAAACCTCATCGTAAGCCTGCTCTTCTTCAGCTTTGCCGGCATCAACTACCTGCTTCCGTTCTATCTCCAGTACGTCAAAGGGTATGGCGTCTCGGATGCCGGGCTGATCCTCTCCGCTCTCTCGATTGCCATGATGATCGCCGGTCTTCTCTCCGGGGCATTATTCAACCGGGTGGGCGGCAGGAAGCTCTGCATCACTGCGGGTATCCTGCTCGTGATCGGGTATTATATGCTGACGCACCTCCGGGTCGATACCCCGACCGGGTACGTGGTGCTCTGCCTGTTCGTGCTGGGTTTCAGCCTGGGCATGATGATCACGCCGGCCTCGAACATGATCATGAACTCGGTGGGAAAAAGATACCAGGGCATGGTCTCCAGCCTCACGAGCCTTGAGCGGTTCGCGCCTTTAACGCTGGGCATTGCCTTTGCCAACCTGATCTTTATCCAGGGGATTGCTGTAATAGCTGGTGAAAAGGGGATCACGGAGAGTGCACCGGCAAACATCAAACTGGCTCTCATGACGGCCGGGTTCGATCTCGCCTTCTTTGCCTCGCTCGTGATTGCGGTGATCATCCTCGTCCTTGCCATCTTTGCAAAGCAGGAAGTGCACCCTGATTACCTGTCAGGGAACGATGATGAGGATGTCACGCCCGGGATCATCTGAGAGAATTGAGTCACCTATTTTTTCGTATTTTTAACCGGTTACAGGGAACCGGATTTCCGGTGCCTGCAACCCTGATACAAGGCACTCCTGAAGAGACCGGGTATTCCCGTATACCCATTATCATTTTTATCGATCATTCTCACGTGATTTTCCGGTTTTGATATCCTGATAAAAAAGATAGGCATACTGCGGCAGGCCATGGATTACCTTCCGATCAGGATGTAATACTGGGGGCGGGTCTTAAAGGGGAAGAATCATCATACCCCGGTGCATATTGCTGCACAGGAGCAGGTGCATGCAATCCCCGGGCCAGACATTTCACGATGCAATCATTGATTTTTTGCCGGATGCCACGTTTGTTATCGATCGGGATGGCAGGGTCATTGCCTGGAACAAGGCAATGGAGGTAATGACCGGGGTTCTGGCAGAGTCCATGCTCGGCAAGGGCAACTACGAGTATGCCCTCCCCTTCTACCGGGAACGTAAGCCCATGCTTGCCAACCTGATATTCATGCCGGAGGCTGAGATCGAACGGCGGTATGATTCCGTGGAGCGGATCGGGGACACGCTCGTAGTCGATATCTTCATTGAGAAGTTCCAGCCGGGCGGTGCCTTCTTCTGGGCGAAAGCGAGTCCGCTCTATGACCCGCAGGGAAATGTCACGGGTGCAATCGAGACCATCCGGGATATCACCGACCGGAAACGCATCGAGCAGGAGATGGTCCGGACCACCCGGAAGATGTCCGAGATCATCGACTTTTTACCGGATGCAACATTTGTCATCGATCTGGAAGGAAAGGTCATTGCGTGGAACAAGGCAATGGAGGTGGTGACCAGGGTTCCGGCAGAATCGATGCTGGGAAAGGGGAAGTACGAATATGCGGTCCCGTTTTATAAGGAACGCAAGCCGATGCTCGCGAATCTCATCTTCATGCCGGAGGTTGAGATCGAAAAACGGTATGATACGATCGAACGAATCGGCGACACACTCGTAGTCGATATCTTCATTGAGGACTTCCAGCCGGGCGGGGTGTTCTTCTGGGCTAAAGCGAGTCCGCTCTATGACCCGCAGGGAAATGTCACGGGTGCGATCGAGACGATCCGTGACATCACGATCCGGAAACGTGCCGAGCAGGAGATCGTCCGGTCAAAACGGAGTCTTGCAGATATCATCAGTTTTCTTCCCGATGCCACGTTTGCCATTGACAGGGCAGGTATTGTCATTACGTGGAACAAGGCAATGGAGGAACTGACCGGCATTCCTGCGGCCTCCATGATCGGAAAAGGGGATTTTGAATACGCCACGCCCTTTTACCATGACCGGAGACCCATGCTCGCCAACCTCATCTTCATGCCGGAGGCCGATGTAGAAAACCTCTATACTCATGTGGCACGGGAAGGGGACACGCTTGTTGTGGACACGTTCATCCAGAACCTGCGGGGCCGGGCGGGCAGGTACTTCTGGGCGAAAGCGAGTCCGTTGTATGACCCGCAGGGAAACATCACCGGGGCCATCGAGACGATCCGGGACATCACCGAACGCCGCGAGATGGAAGGGAAACTTGCCCGTTCGAATGCCGAACTCCAGATTGCCGCAGATATCCAGAAGAGCTTCATGCCGGAGGTCATCCCTCAGATCACGGGATTCGATATCGCAGCCATGACCGTGATGGCAAAGGAAGTTGGCGGCGATTTCTTTGATGTGATCCCCTTTGAGATCATTGCCCTTGACAAAGGAACGCTCGGGCTCATTGTTGCCGACGTCTCCGGAAAAGGCGTACCGGCTGCCCTCTTCATGGCATTATCCCGGATCGTGGTCCGGGTGAATGCCCTCTGGCACCGTGACCCGGCAAAAGCGATCTTTGACTCCAATAATATTATTGCACAGGATTCAAAGTCCGGTATGTTTGTCACCCTCTTCTTCGGTACGCTGAAGGAGAAGGACCGGACCCTGACCTATGTCAATGCCGGCCACAACCCGCCGGTGCTGTTCCGGAGCCGTGACGGTACGATCGAGGAACTCATGCCTACCGGTATCGTGCTGGGGGCCGTTGAGAATCGGGAGTATTATTCAGAGTCCGTGACGATCAGTCCGGATGATGTTCTCGTCATGTATACGGATGGCGTTACGGAGTCGATCAATGCGCAGGAAGAGTTATTCGGCGAAGAGCGGCTCTATGCGATCTTACGGGAGAACTCCACGCTTCCGGCACGGGAGATCATTGATCGAATCTTATCGGGGATTGTGGAATTCACGGGAGATATGCCGCAGTTTGACGATATCACGCTGCTCGTGATCAAAGGAACCCGGTGAACGGACGAGTGCGTAAGAACCGGCCCATCGATCCTCAGTGAAGCGTGCGTACAAAACGATTCTTCCCGATTTTCCCGGCCGTCATAACAAAAAATTCATTTCCAAAACCCCCGTTCAGTTGTCCCATGCCCTGCAATGCCCGCCCCTCATCTTCGCCACCCATAGTGCAGGTTTATTAATTCAGAACTTCTTGTTTTCTGCATGTACACCCGTGAGGCCTCAGCCCTCGATCTCTTTACGGACTCGATCCGGCTCATGGGCGATGCCACGCTCTGCGGCGTCATGGAGTTCGACCGACCGCTCGATCCGGGTATTCTTGAAGAGGCGGCACAGGCCTGTATCCGTGCCCATCCCATCCTTCACAGCCGGCTCGTACGGGGCCATGGTCCGGCAGTCTGGGAAATGCAGGAGAAGATCAACTTTCCCCCTCTGCTGGTAGATGAGCGCCCTGAAGACTATCACCCATTAGTTGTCGGGCCGGTGGATCCGTATGGGCCGCTCCAGGTCCGTGTGCGGCTGCTGCGGAGACCCTCGGGGGATGTGATCGTCATCAACCTTGCCCATGCCGCCGCGGATGCCTATGGCCTCCATATGCTCATGAGCCAGCTGCTGGAAGAGTACACAACGCCCGGCAGCATCCCTCCCGCTGAAGGCGGGATTCCGGCACGCGACACGCTCTGGACCCGGGCACTGGCACGGGACCGGATACCCGGCCCCTCCCCCATGTCCATGATCGACCCGATGTGGCCCGATCCCTTCGGGACATCACAGGGACCCACCTCATTTCACCGGGCGTGCCTCCAGCCCCGGGAACTGGAAGCCATCCGGGCCCATGCAAAGGGTTGTGGAGGAACGCTCAACGATGCGCTACTGGCTGCCTACTACACTACAATGAGCGACCTCACGGGCTACCGGGGGCCGTTCTCCCTCTTCTTCCCCGTGAATCTCCGCCAGCACCTGCGGGATGGCTCCCGGGTAATGAGCAACCAGGCCACCAATGCCTGCATCCCCCTCGAACGCGCCAAAGGAGAGGGGATGGAGGAGATCCTCTCCCGCATCATCCGCGGGACACGGAGGCATAAGGAGGGATGCATCGGCATTCCCGAGCAGGTGGAGATGGATGCAGGCTGCGATCCGGAGGGCCGTAACATACAGGCGATGGCGGAGCAGATGGCATCCCAGCAGGACCGGGGGCTTGCCGATATCTTCATCTCGAATCCCGGGTTGCTCACCCTGCCGGATGTACCGGGGCTCACCAATGCCTATGTCTGTTACCCGGGCGGTTTTATGCCCACAACCTGTTTTATCACCAGCACCTTCCGGGACCGGATGACGGTAACGATGGGCTACCAGGACGGCCTGAAAACAAGAGAGGGAACGAGACGGGCACTGGATCTCTTCCTGCATCATCTCCGCTCGCTTGAGGATGACGGGACCCGGGTTTAAGACTCCTCCCGCTCTAAAATATCCGTAAGGGTCTTCCCCTACGAAATCCCGTACCGTTACCGGAACAGTTCGTGCAGGGGGAAGCGGTGCGGACCAAGTCGTCCGTCAAAATTCGATGCCCCGATATGGGTTGCCTTCCCGCACTCCGCCGCGGCCCGGATACCGGCCCTCATGGCAGCCTGTATCGCCGCGTCATCTGTCCCGTTCATGACGATCTCGTAGATCGAATTCACGCCCTCGGGAACAAGGGAGTCGGAGATCCTGCCTTTCAGGGTGGGGCAGAACATATGGTTGGTGCTCGCGGGCATCGGGAACCGGTAATTTTTGCTTGCCACCTTGGACCCGCTCTTCACAATGCCCCCGGCAAAACTCATGATGATGCCCTCCATGCCGGTAATGGCACGGGCGCCTGCGGTCGCTGCCGCAAGCGCTGAGGGCTGGTCCTTACCCATGATAAGGAAATTTCCCCCGGCAATGCCCTTCACGGTGCCAAACCGCTCCTCGCCAATATAATCGCCCTCCATCACCGGGATCTTCCAGCAGTTCCGTTCGCCCACAACGCACCGCTCCTCGTACCGGTCCCCGAAATAGTGCATCCGGATTGCAAACCGTGAAGGGGCATCCGGCAGGCCGTCAAAGGTGCTGGCGGTCGGTGCCGGGAGCACGCACTGGGAGACCCGGGCCGCAACATTCATCTTCATGTTCTTCTTCTCGGCACAGATCAGGATCGAGATACCCGGCCGGTTGTCCGGTGTCTCGCCGGGGGGAATCTCACGTTCGATCCCTGCTTCGCAGGGACATGCGATCTTGGAGCTGGCAAAACCGGTTGCGTTCGCGGCCGCAGTGTATGCCCATTCCCGGGTGGCTGCAGTGATGATGATCCGTGAGATCCACGTCGGGAATGCCTCGGCAAACGTATCAAGGATCTCTGTACCGTTGATCTTTATAGTGGCCATGTCCCTCAGGGATATACGATCCCGTCCTCCGTTACAATATGATCCATGCGGACATCGGTCTCATCCAGCGGAAGCGAGGTGTACTCCTGGCAGGCAAAGGCGATGCCGATCTTGCGGAGATCGGAGAATTTCTCAAGGAACCGGTCATAGTAGCCGGCGCCGTACCCGATCCTCCCGCCGGT
>JGI24732J26686_1000343_pt1 | contig 28382 bp, 34 predicted proteins | sample EPASupsiteHSE623_FD_26686 | JGI IMG/M metagenome (IMG submission 26686)
CGGATTGAGGTCTGCAACCCGACCTCATGAAGCCGGAATCGCTAGTAACCGCAGATCAGCCACGCTGCGGTGAATATGTCCCTGGGTCTTGTACTCACCGCCCGTCACGTCAAGCGAGTTGGGAATACCCGAAGTTCCGCGCAAGCGGGCCTAAGGTAGGCTCAATAAGAGGGACGAAGTCGTAACAAGGCACGGGTAGCGGAAGCTGCTCGTGGATCATTTATTTTTTTTCAAATTGACGACCGTAATTAGTTCTTGAGTAATTACTGAACTAATCATGAGGTATTGGTCTCTCTACCTAAACAAGAGACTATCTTGAGCGGGACAACTCTAAGAAACTAACTAAAAATCTTTAATGAAAAGCATCGGACCTTTCCAGTACCGTTTATTTCAAAAACTCTATGAAAAGGCGGGAAGAGAAATGTGCAGGGATTGTTCTAAATATATTCCTCATGATTCGCAAATCCTTGATTTGGGTTGCGGGTCGGGAATAGTCTCAAAAGAATTCGAGAGGTTTTTCAATTCGGAAGTGTTGGGATTAGATATTATTGATATTCGAGTCATACCGATTCCTTTCCGATTATATCAGGGAAACGATTTGAAATTTTTAAAAGATAATTCTTTTGATGCGGTTTTGATTAATTTTGTTTTGCACCATTGCCAAAATCCGATAGAACTGCTAAAAGAATCTAAGAGGGTTTCAAAGGGAATAATCGTTTTGCATGAAAATATCAATGAAGGATTATTGAGTAAATTGTTTTGTTTTTTACACGGTGTTTCTTTCGCTTATTTCTTTCAAAAGAATTCAAACAAAGGACAGTTTTATACCGACGGACAATGGAGAAAGATATTCAATGATTTGGATTTGGAAGTCGTATTTTCAAAGAAAGTTTCTTCTTGGTTTAATCCCATGAAGGAACAGTTATACGTTTTAAAGAAGGGTGTGTAGCTCAGCTGGCTAGAGCGCGTCACTGATAATGACGAGGTCCCTGGTTCGAGTCCAGGCATGCCCACTGTATGAGGGCCGATGGCTCAATTGGTAGAGCACCTCATTTGCAATGAGGGGGTTCGGGGTTCGAGTCCCCGTCGGTCCACAAAGAGACATCCGAGAGGGTGTCTTTTCGTTTTTATAATTATATATTTTAATTGCAACATCTCGGGAGGGATGAGTTATGTCAGAATTATGGGTTGAGGTTTTAAAAGATGCCAGTACTTCTTTAGTAGACAGGCGCTGTCTCTGGTTTGAGAGCGGGAGGATGATATTGCTTCCGAACGCAGATATTTTTTCGCTCATTAAAATTAATCCAGGAATGATTATTCAGTTCATTAAAGGTGGCAAGACAATTCTTCTATCGCCTTCTTTGGTGGATGGAAAAATTATTCCGCAAATACCCTATGTTATAATTGAACGGCGGGGTACGAGTTGGTACAAGAGTTATCCCACAAACGACGAGTTTTGTCAGGAAGACAATTGGGCTTCCTGGATAATCAAAAACGACGTCGATTCTCTTGTTGACGGAAGAGGAAAAGATCCTCTTCCCATAACGGTGAACGGGCATGGAGGTATTATTATTTTACCTTCATAATTTTTTTAAGAGACCTTGAGGGTAAGCTCTTTTATCGGGTTATTCTCTGATTGTTAATGTGGACTGTAAAGTCTTTTTTCTTTTTTTAAATTTGACCAAAATTTAAAAACACCTTATTATTAAGTCGGTTATTATGACTCTTTACAAAAACCAGATTTTGGGCAGTATTTTGTGCCAAGACAGAGATCTTATCGAAAAGGGATCTGTCATCAAGGGCAATGCTGTCCTTGGCGGGTTCATTAACGGAAGATGGAATGATTATTCCGTATTTTTGAGAGTTGAGGGACGGATTGAAGGAGCTGTCTGGCGTAATCCCGCAGCAGGAAGCTGTATTACGTCAAAGATAGTTGTTGGAAAAAATGGAGAGGTCAAGTCAATTAGAGACGTCCTCTATGTCGATGTTGCCGGGACCGTTCTTGGCGATATCTACGCTCAAGAGAATCTCATATTGCGTGAAAATTCTCGAGTATTGGGCAAGGTGGTTAGCAAGTTCATTTATTTTGACGGGGTAGATCCGTCAGAAGTTAATTTCAAGGGGGAGGTCCTTAAAAAAGAACCGATATCTTATTCTTTTTAAGGGCTTTTTTTATATGCGTTAGTTTTTTGAATTCGCCTTTATTTTATTTGACTTTATTTTATGTTTATTGTATTGTTTTAAGCATGCAATTTAAAAATGAGGGAATGAATGTTCCCGAACTTAAGAAGATGCTTGTTGAAACAAGCGTGGAAAGTGTTAAGATTATCTCTGGGCAGATTATTATCCAACCCATTGTCGCTAAGACGGTGGACATTTTTGGTGGAGAGATTCGAGCCATGGTTTTGGCTCGGGTAATTACCATCTCCGACTCAGATGTTGTAATTGGGGAGGGAGGAAAGCTGGTTTGCGGAAGACTTATTCATGATCTTTCGTATCGTAAAGATGGTGGGAAGATTTTTGCCGGGGAGGAGCTCTATAAGATGGGGCCAAGGTGTAGCAACTACAACTACAACAGCGGTTGTAGTGAGTTTCTTGAACTAAAAGAGGATTAGCAACCCTCATCTTTTTTTTGACAAAATAAAGAAAATGTGTTTGAATATAAAAAGTTGTTTGAGAGGAATCATGGGTACGCTTTATTGCACTAAGGCCCTTCTTTATAATGATAATCCTGATGACACTGTCGCTTATCAGGACAGGTATTCTAAGCTTGAAACGATGCTTAACTTTTCTCCCAAAGAGGGAACGTTATCATTGAAAGGCGAGTTACCAAAAACCGACGAAGAGGAGGTGATTATAGAGGAGGTAAAAAACGAGGTGAAGAAAGATTTGTCTTTTTTAAATATGAACGCGATAGACCTTCCTTTGGGCTTGGTCCATATCGTTCCTATGGGAAAGGAGGCAAAATATTCTTCAACGTTTTTAAGGGGTATCGTTGTTGAACGAACAAGTAATCAGAGCTTGTTTAAAACAAATCTTTATAAAGAGCTTTTTTATCGGTCTTCCGACTCGGTTGTCGTTGTCGATAAAGATAGGAAGATTGTTTTCGCCGATGACGGCTTGAACGTTCTTAAGAAAGGACTGGCATCTTTGGCAGCCAAGAGGTTTTTTCAAGAGGTGCTCAATGAGCATTCGATTGATGAAAATATCTTTGATGTTTTTTCAGAGAGAGTATTTTTAGAATACTTAAAAGAGTATTCACATAATAAAAAACTTTCTGAAGAAGAAGCTGTGGTTCCTTTCTCAAGAGCTGTCATTAGCGGAACAGCATTTCCATTAATGGTGCTTAGTAGGGGTTTTGATCCCAATGAGTCAATTGCCATGCTTAATTGGATAAGAATGAGGGAGAAAGTCCCTTCTGCCAGTTAAGAATCAGTTGACTCTTTTTTTATTTTTTATTTTGAGTATAATATTATTATATGATATTAGAAATATTGGTTGTAGTCTTGGGTCTTTGTGTTTTTGAGATTATCAGCAGCGTTGATAATGCCATTATCAATGCCCATGTCTTGAAAACCATGCCCGAGAGATTCAGGAAAATATTCTTGTTTTGGGGCATTGTTTTTGCCGTTTTTATCGTCAGGGGATTGTTGCCATTTGCGATTGTCTGGCTGACCAACCCCTCTTTGAATATATTGCAGGTGTTTTCTTCGGCTTTTTCGTCTGACAATGGAATGGTTAAAGAGTCGCTTGATGCTTCAAAGCCTTTATTGCTTTTAGGAGGAGGTTCTTATCTCTTTTTAGTCTTCTTGTCTTGGTTGTTTTTGGAAGAAAAGAAATGCTTGTTCTGGGTTGAAGGATTTATTCATCGCCAGGGAGTTTGGTTTTACGCTTTTGCTTCAATCTTCACCACTTTAGTTGTTTATTTCACTTTACAGATAAATCCGGTATTGGCTTTGGCCGCAACCATCGGTGTTTCGGCTTTTTTCATTACCGACGGATTCAAAAAGAATGCCGAAGAGAAAGAGAAAGAATTGATGAGCGGGCACATGAGTGCTTGGAGCAAGATATTATATCTAGAAGTCTTGGATGCATCATTTAGTATTGATGGTGTTATCGGAGCATTCGCTTTCACCATGTCCATTCCTTTGATTATCTTGGGTAACGGCTTGGGGGCACTGGTAGTGAGGCAGTTGACCATCTCGGGAATAGATTCAATCAGTAAATATGCTTATTTGAAGAACGGAGCCATGTATTCAATCGGATTGTTGGGAATGATGATGGTTTTGGAAAGTTTTGGGCACGAATATCCTTTCTGGTTGGTTCCTTTATGCACAATTTCTTTATTGGCTATCTTCATGTTCTATTCAATCAGGGAGTTGAGAAGGGAAGCTAACTGTTGATAACTTTGTTGCGTGTAAAACACCCCGTGGTATAATGTTTTTAAACCAATAACGTCCATCTTTTCCTTGTTTCCCTTATCTCTTTTTGATTTGGGATGACTTAGGAATATGGAAAAATATATGATACAGGATTGGTCACTAATCACAGTGCAGGCCTTGCAGGGTGCATGGGAAGAGATTCTTTTGTTCTTGCCCAACCTCTTGGCTGCCGTAATCATTTTCGTTCTAGGCTGGTTCATTGCCATCTGGATCGGAAAGTTAATTGCCGGAGTATTGAACAAGCTTCAATTCGATGCTTTGTTTGAAAAGACCGGTTGGAAGGAGGCATTGAGCAATGCCGACGTGAAAGTGGAACCCTCCAGCTTTGTTGGAGCGATTTCTAAGTGGATTCTTGTTATCGTTTTCTTGATGATTGTCACCGACATTATGGGCTGGGTGGCTTTTGCCGGACTATTGGCCGGTATCATCGCTTGGATGCCCAACTTGTTGGTCGCCATTATCATTTTGGTTGTGGCCATCATCATTGCCGACATCATTGAGAAGCTGGTTAAGGTTTCGACCAAGAAAATGGGAGTTTCTTCCGTTAATTTCTTGGGAACCATGGTCAAATGGGCCATCTACGTCTTCGCCGCTTTGGCAGTTTTGCTTCAAATAGGAGTGACTCCGAAGATTGTCGAGGTCTTGATTATGGGTTTTGTCGGAACATTTACCTTGGCTCTAGGTTTGTCATTCGGTTTGGGCGGAAAAGAAGCCGCAGCCAGATTGATTGAGGAAGCCAGAAAAAAGATGTCAGACAGGGAATAGTTTTAGAATAGAAAGAGGCGCACCTGCTCAAGGTGCGCTTTTGGTTTACGTATTTAAATGATGATAAAAGAATGACGCACCATCTTTTTACGATGGTGCGATTTGGCCGCTGTATTCGCAAAGAATAAGCACTCCGACAATAATTGCCGAAATTATGCCAAAATAATCATTGATTACACTGAAGGTGCTGTAGAAAGCATAACAAATCACAGTTGCAATCAATGTAATTAGGATTACCCACAAGATGTCACCTGTTTTTTTAAGTCGCATCGGGAGGACCTCCTAATTTAACAATGAACATTAAAAACTTTGCAGTCGCCGCTGTGCTCTCGATATCAAGAGCCAATCCGGATAAGGCAATGGCGATAGTTGCCGTACAAACGATATTCATCTAATTGTTCTTCTATCTTTTTTGAGAGATAAAGTCAATATTTGACCAAAGGGCTTCGATTTGTTAATTTATATATAATGCAATCACAAGAATTGAGAAAACTATTTTTGGATTTTTTTGAGAAGAGAGGACACAAGGTGGTTCCTTCTTCTTCTCTTTTGCCAACCGATCCGTCGGTTCTTTTTACCACGGCCGGAATGCAGCAGTTTTCCTTGTATTTATCGGGAAAGAAAGACCCGATTAATGATTTCGGTTCAAAACATCTGGCTTCTTGCCAAAAATGTTTCAGAACCGGAGACATTGAAGAAATAGGAGACGATACCCATCATACCTTTTTTGAAATGTTGGGTAATTGGTCAATCGGACAAGACGAAACAGGATACTTCAAAGAAGGAGCCATTAAATACGCTTTGGAGTTTTTGGTTGATACATTGAAATTAGACAAAGAAAAAATTCACGTGACTGTATTCAAAGGAGAGGGAAGTATTGAAAGAGATGAAGAGGCAATCAATCTGTGGATTAAGTACGGAATACCGATGGAGAGGATTAAAGAGTGCAGCAAGAAGGATAATTTCTGGGGACCGGTTTCTGAAACCGGGCCTTGCGGACCGTGTTCGGAAATTCACTATGACCGAGGAGAAGAACTAGGTTGCAAAAGATCCGATTGCGGACCAAACTGCGAACACTGCAAGCGTGTGGTTGAGATTTGGAATTTGGTCTTCATGCAGTATTTTAAAAATGAGAAAGGAGAATATGAGTTATTGAATCAAACCAACATCGATACCGGAATAGGTTTTGAAAGATTATTGTCATTATTAAATCAGAAGAGTGCTTCATATGAAACAGACCTATTTAATGATTTTATTTTGAAGCTTGAAGAAATATCAGGAAAAAAGTATTTGGAAAACAAAAAAGCCATGAGGATTATCGCCGACCATATCCGCAGTTCGGTATTTGTAATCAGCGACGGGGTTGAACCGTCCAATCTGGGACAGGGATATGTTTTAAGGAGATTATTAAGGAGAGTGATTCGATATGGGAAGACGCTGGAATTGAAATCGCAGTTCTGGATTCCTTTTATCGATATTGTTGTTGATAAATACAAAGATATTTATCCTAATGTTTTGTCTAGAAAAGAAAAGACTGTTGAGGTGATTAAAAAAGAGGAGGAGAAATTTGAAACTACTCTTGAGAAGGGATTATCAATGATTGAAAAAATGCTTTTGACCAAGAAAGAATTAACGGGTGAAGAAGTATTTGATTTGTATCAGAGCTACGGTTTCCCTTTGGAATTGACTCAGGAAATTGCTTTGGAGAAGGGAATAACCATCGATGTCGAGGGATTTAATAACGCCTTGGAAAAGCATCAGATTGTTTCAAGGGCCGGAGTGGAAAAGAAATTCGGAGGGATAGGTAAAGATGCGGGAGAAGAAAGTGCTAAATTGCACACCGCCAATCATTTGCTTCATGCCGCATTGAGAAAAGTATTGGGAAACCATGTCCAGCAAATGGGTTCGGATATTACTACTGAAAGATTGAGGTTTGATTTCAAGCATACTCAAAAATTAACACCCGAAGAAATCAAACAGGTTGAGGACTTGGTTAATCAAAAGATTAAAGAAGATTTGGAAGTCAAGAGAGAAGAAATGAATCTGGAAGAAGCTTTACAATCAGGAGCTTTGGCTTTCTTCAAGGAAAAGTATCCGGAGAAGGTTAGTGTCTGGACCATATTCAATCCTTTGACTGGGGAAGTGTTTAGCAAGGAAATCTGTGCCGGTCCCCATGCGGAGAAGACAAATTGTCTGAAATCGTTTAAAATAATAAAAGAGGAGAGTTCCAGCGCCGGAGTGAGAAGAATTAAAGCGGTTATAAATCAATAAACATATGGCAAGAAAAATATACGACATTATCCCGCCCGAACATCAGGCGGAAAGACACGAAGAAATGGCCAGAGATTGTTCAACTAGAGAGCCGATTAAAAGAAAGAAAAGGAAGTTTCCTTTCGTTCCTTTATTGGTCTTGGTAGTTTTGTCTTTAGTCGGAGTATTTTTCTTTGTCCAGGGAAAAGCCGAAGTGACCATATCTCCCAGAACGGAAGATGTTACCGCCGAAGCCAGTTTCGTTGTTGATACCAACGAAGCGGTCATTGATTATGAAAAAAGTGTTGTTCCGGGAATAGTTTTTTCCGATAAGCGTGATGGATCTCAAAACTTTGATTCGACCGGTACTGATGACAAAGCCAAAAAAGCGACCGGAACGATTAAGATATTCAACAAGATGAAGCCGGCCAAGGCCTTGAGCTTGGTTAAGGGAACCAGATTCTTATCCGTTCCCGGTGAAATGATATACAAATCAGACACCGCTTTTACCATTCCCGCAGCCAAATCGGATTCAACTCCCGGTTTTGTGGAAATAAAAGTCACAGCTGCCGAGGCGGGAGCAAAGTATAACATCGCTTCAGCCACTTTTTCCGTACCCGGTCTTAACGGTTCCGAATATTATTCAAACATTTGGGCCGAGTCAATCACAGCTTTGGCTGGTGGGGAAGAGTCCATGGTTAAAATAGCGACTAGGAATGATATTTCATTGGCCAAGGATAAGTTTGAAGAAAAATATGATGAAGAATCGAAACAAGCTTTGATTGCTTCTATTCCTTCGGGCTATTCATATTTCCAAGAAGACATTGTTCCCGTTATCAGCGGTTTGACTGTGAGCGTAAAAGAAGGAGCCGAAGTGGACCAATTTAATGTTTTGGGACATATCGAATCGGGAGTGACGGTTTTCAGAGATGAGGATGTGAATAAATTGGGAGAGAAGTTTTTAATGAAAGATGTTTCCGAATTGAAAACAATAGTTCCGGGCAGTGTTGTTTTTGAAGTCAAAGAAAAGAAATTAAACAAGGACGGAACATTGAGTTTGAAGGTGACCTTCACGGGAAAGATATATTCTTTGCCTGAGGACTCAATACTGATGGACAGCTTGTTGGGAAAAGACACCAAGTACTCAGCTTCTTTGCTGGAAAACATTCCCGAGGTAAAGAGTGTTACAATAAAGCTCAATCCTTGGTGGAAATGGAAGATTCCCAGCAATGAAGACAGGGTAATCATTAAATTGAATTTTGACGGAAATTAAAGGGTGCTTGATTTGAATAACGGTTGCGATAAAAAGTAAACAATGGCAAGAAACGCTTTAATCTCTTGACCAAAAGCGAAAGTTTTGCTATTGTCTTAATATCTTTCAAATGGTTAAAAAAGACGATAAGATTAAAAAAGAAGGTACTGTATTAGAAAGCTTGCCAGACGGCTTTTTTAAGGTACAATTAGAAGACGACCAGTCAGTAGTCCTGGCGCATTTGGCAGGTAAATTAAGAGTTTTTAAAATTAGAATTTTAGCGGGTGACAAAGTCACCGTGGAAATGACTCCCTATGATGCAAGACGCGGGAGAATAATATTCAGGAAAAAATAAGATGAAGGTAAAACCATCGGTTAAGAAAATTTGCAAGGATTGTAAAATCGTCCGCAGAGAAGGACGCGTTTATGTTATTTGCAAGAAAAATCCGAAGCACAAGCAAAGACAGGGTGCATAATTATTATATTATACTATGGCAAGAATCATCGGAGTTAACATTCCGGACGAAAAAATAATAGAAGTCGGACTATCATACATCTACGGTATTGGACCGTCTTTGGCTAAGAAAATTTTAACCGATTGCAATATTCCTTTAAACAAGAAGGCCAAGGAATTGACTCAGGATGAAATCGGAGTATTGAAGCAATACATTGAAAAGAACTACAACGTGGAGGGAGATTTGAAGAGAGAAGTGATGATGAACATCAAGAGATTGAAGGATATCGGCTCATGGAGAGGCATGAGGCATTCTAAAGGATTGCCGGTCAGGGGCCAGACAACCAGAATTAATAACAGAACGGTAAGACATAACGTCAGAAAGACGGTCGGTTCGGGAAGAAAAGCCGCACCGGGACCTAAATAGAATATAATACTATGGGGAAAAAACACGTAATACAAAAAACCGAAGCTGAGATGATTAAAGAAGGCGAACAGCTGGAAAAGACTTTGGCTAAAGAGCCCAAGGTTGCGAAAGCCGCTGCCACGAGAGAAGGTAAGATATACATCTTCAGCTCATACAACAACACCATCATGACTTTGACCGACACCATGGGCAATGTTTTGTCTTCGAAGTCAGCCGGAAAGATCGGATTCAAAGGAAGCAAGAAATCAACTCCTTTCGCCGCTTCGAAATTGGCTGAAACAGTGGGACAGATTGCCGAGAAGATGGGAATTCGAAAAATCCAGGTGGTGGTTCGAGGAATCGGTTCAGGAAGAGAGTCAGCATTAAGATCAATCGCCAACCAGGGATATGAAATAACTTCCATTAAGGATGTTACTCCGATTCCGCACAATGGTTGCAAACCTAAGAAACCCAGAAGATTATAATCCATATGAAACAAGCTAAGTGTAAAATTTGCAGAAGATTGGGAGACAAACTTTTCTTAAAAGGAGAGAAGTGTTTGGGTTCCAAATGCGCCATGATTAAAAGACCTTTCGCACCCGGACAGAAGGCCAAGAAAAGAAGAGGCAACTTGACTGAGTTCGGCCGTGAAATGAGAGAAAAGCAGAAGGTTAAGAAGTGGTATAATATTTCCGAATCACAATTCAAGAAGTATGTTTTTGAAGTTATGGAAAACAGAGGTTCTGGCGTTGATGTCGGTTCTCAATTAGTTTCAAAACTGGAAAGCAGATTGGATAATATCATTTTCAGATTGGGTTGGGCCAAGTCAAGAGGTCAATCCAGATTATTGGTTACCCATGGACACTTCGTTGTTAACGGAAAGAAAGTAGATATTCCTTCATACAGAGTTTCTGCCGGAGACGTAATTAGTATCAGAGAAGGCTCAAAAGGAAAAGAAGCTTTGAAGACCTTGCCCGAAACAATGAAGAAATACAGCTTGCCCAAATGGTTATCATACGACATGGACAAGATTGAAGGAAAGGTGATGCGACTTCCTTTGTCAGAGGATGTTCAGTTGCCTTCTGAAGTCTCAACTATCTTTGAACACTATTCAAGGTAATAACATAATATAAAAAATATGATTCCATTGCCTACATCAATCAAAACAAAAAAGATGAGCGATAACCACGCTATCTTTGACATAGAATCGCTGTATCCCGGCTACGGAATTACTCTCGGCAATGCCATCAGGAGAGTCCTTTTGTCGTCTCTGGTCGGTTCAGCCGTGACTGAAGTGAAAATCAAGAACGCACCTCATGAATTCGCCACCTTGGAAGGGGTAAAAGAGGACGTTTTGCACATCTTGATGAATATTAAGCAGTTGAGGTTCAAATCATCGATTGACGAGCCCCAGACAGCCGTTTTGACCCTTAAGGGAGAGAAAGAAGCGAAGGGTTCAGACTTCAAGCTTCCCAATGATTTGAAATTGAGCAATCCGGACTTGCATATTGCGACAATAACTGATAAAAATACAGAGTTGGAAATCGAGATCAAGATTGAGAAGGGTTCAGGATATGTCTTTGAAGACAAGGAAGAAAAGAGGGGAATCGGCGTCATCGGTTTGGATGCTTCGTACACTCCCATCAAGAGAGCCAACTATATTGTTGAAAATATGAGAGTCGGAGACAGAACCGATTTCGACAGGATTTCTTTGGACGTCGAAACAGACGGAACCGTTTCTCCGGAAGTTGCTTTCAGTGAAACATTGGAAATACTTTTGTCTCAGTTCGGATTTTTGTCTGCTGAAATGAGCGGAGCCGTGGCTGAAATCAAAGCCGAAGAAGAAGTGGCAACAGAGAAGCCTAAGAAGAAGACAACCAAGAAAAAAGCAAAGTAATATGAAAAAGCTACAGAAAGGCAGAAGATTACATAGAGAGAGAGACCAAAGGCATGCATTGTTGAAAACTTTGGCTACCAGTTTGATTTTAAAAGAGAAGATTACAACCACCGAGGCCAAGGCCAAGGAGCTTTCTCCTTTTATCCAGAGAAAGATTACCAGAGCGAAAGTTGGAGATATGCCTGCTCGCAGATATTTAGCCACTCTTTTCACACCCAAAGCTGTTAAGAAATTGATGGAAGATTTGGGAGTGAGATACAAAGACAGGAAAGGAGGATATGTGAGGATTATCAAAATGGGACAGAGAAAATCAGACAGTTCCAAGATGGCAATGATTCAATTAGTTTAATTATATGAAAAAAGAAGTTAAAACAATCAGAATTGATGCGACGGGAAAGGTATTGGGCAGATTGGCTGCCGAAGTAGCTTTGATTTTGCAGGGAAAGAAGAATGTTGACTATGCTCCAAACAAGGAACCCGATAATGTGGTTATTGTTTCAAACATGGCTAAGATTAAGGTTACCGGAAACAAAATGGAAGACGAAACCTATTTCAGACACACCGGATATCTGGGAAACGACAAACACACACCCATGAATGTAATCTTCAAGAAGAATCCGGGACAGTTGTTGAAGTTCGCTGTCAATGGAATGTTGCCCAAGAACAGATTAAGAGACAGGCATTTAAAGAGATTAAAGTTTGAATAATATGGCTACTGAGAAAAAAACAACTAAAAAGTCCGCGGTAAAGAAGACTGCTTTAAAGAAGGTTTCCAAAAAGGAAACCGAAATTAAAGAAGAGGTCAGGGTAGCGGTTGAAACCAAGATAGAAGACTTGAATGTTTTCATTCCTTCGATAATCGCTGACGATGATGATTTTGTCGTTAACGAAGATGATTTCAAGGATTTGGGAGACAAATACTTTGTGGGAACAGGAAGAAGAAAGACTGCCATTGCCAGAGTGCGATTGTACACAAAGGGAGACAAGACAATTGAAGTCAACGGAATGGCTTTTGAGAAATACTTCCCGACCAAGATTCTTCAATTAAATGCTTTGGCATCATTAGACAAGATGAAGTCAATGGATAGATTCAAGATTACAATCACAGTTAGGGGAGGGGGAGTCAATTCCCAGGCTGAAGCGGTTCGACATGGAATTGCCAGAGCTTTGGTAGTATTTAATGCCGACTACAGAAAGAGATTGAGAAAAGCAGGATTCTTAACCAGAGATCCGAGAATGAAGGAAAGAAAGAAGCCTGGTTTGAAGAGAGCCAGAAGAGCTCCACAGTGGTCAAAGAGATAGAGCTCTGTACCACAATGGGAAAATAATCTAAATTATTTTAGACACATCACACGACTGATGTGTCTTTTTTTTGTTATATTTTATAAAGAATTTAGAAAATATGATTATCCACGTTGACAGCTATTTTTTCGTATTATAGAATGCGAATAGGGGGAAATTATGGGCCCGTCGTATAGTGGTGATTACGTGTATCTAAGAAGTACGCAATGCGAGTTCGATTCTCGTCGGGTCCACCCTCTGATGGTCAGAATTCTTTATTTTTTTTAAGAATTCTTAGGAATTATTGAGAATTCTTGAAAGATATTGACAGTTTTTGGAGACCATGATAAGGTGACAGTACTTCTTAGATAGATGAATGCCACTATTTGGGCTCAAAGAAGAAGCAAAATAAACTTCTTCTTCATCTTCCACCAGACACCTCATTTTGAGGTGTTTTGGTTTAATAATGTGACATTTAGATTTAACAACCCAAACAAGTGATTTTGATGTGCCCGAAAGAAGTTCTTTTGTTGGAGTTTTTGTCGTTTTTGCGGATAAGACAATGAGTTAATTTTAGGACCATTTGGTGTAGTACGAGATGGTCTTTTTCTTTTAAAATTTATATTTAAAGAGTATTATAAAGAAAAGTAAAAAATCAACAAAAGGATATGAAGAACTGGATCGAAGATCTTAAAAATAGTCTCGTAATAATAAGCATAAAAGGAGACATAAGACAATTAAATAATTATACGATGGGTCGAATACCAGCCCGCTTTTTACGTTGGCATATAGCTTCGCAATATTTTTATGATATCGAAAGAATACTCCTAGAAATAAAATCTGCCGTATCTTTAGTAAGTAAAATACCCAATGAAGAATTTTTATCTACACACTCCATGACTCCCGAAGAATATATAATGTATCATCAAGGATATTTCTTAGACCTAGTTCATCAATTAAAAAATAAATTAGGTCAGTTCGTCATAGCTGTAATGACTCCTAATTATTCTGAAAAAGACGAAAAAAGAGCAGAAAAAATAAGCAAAGTTATTGCTGATAAAAAAGTAGAAAGAGTTATCAATATTGTAGATTATCTTAGAGAGTGGAATGCTGATATAAGCAATGGTCCAATTGCACTTGTATTAAAAAAAAGAACAAATTATCATCATTTTAAAAATCCTCTTCCTAATGCGAAAGGTTTTACAGAAGTGAAAGCACAAAGATTTTTATTAAGCCCAAATTTTAATAATTATATAAGTGAGCGGGGAAGACAAATAATTATAGAAAAGAATAATCAGAGTTTTCAATTTTGGCAAACAGAAACAGCTAAAAAAATGTCAGACACATCTCTTGCGATAAACGAAAATATGCAAAATATTGCTCGGACAATTATCACTTATTTAAGAATGTCAAAAAATAAAGAAGATAAAAAGAGGAGCATTCTTTTATACGCAAAAATTGACGATATAACTACGGTAAAAAAAAGTCCATACACGATATCTTCGATTCAGCCGGAATTTAAAAATATTGCATTAGCTCTTCAAAAAAAATTAGAATTATTATTATCAAATGAATTGATTTCTTTTTATATTATTGGAAGCATAGCTCGAGGAGATTTTATTTTCGGTCTTTCTGATATTAATTTAGTCATTATAATAGAAAATGATGATAAAAAACTAAAAGAAATTATTAGTAATGATATAGGATATGATCCAAAATCATTTGGTCTTCCAATTGATATAAAAATACTATCAAAAAAAGAATTTCTTGGCCCGACACAAGAAAAAATTAGATTTATATGCAAAACAGATAGCGTTATTTTAAGTGGAACGGATTTACTTAAAAATGAAAAGGAGGATAAAATAAGCTTTAACCTTGCATGGATGTTAAATAAAGACTTCAAAGAATATGTTGAATCAGCTAAAGCTATTATTAATACTAGCCAAGATTTATCTGATAGAGAAATCGAGTTAATAACCAGAGATTTAGTAAAAAGAGCATATCGATTAATTTTTTCTCAAGTTATTGGAAATCATACAAAATATACCTCTGATATAAAAAAAATGAGAGAATTAAATAATTTTTACTATCCCAATAATAAGATGTTTAACGAAAAAACTTATTCAATTATTACGCATCCTTTGAGTGTTGATAGAGATGGATTATTGGGAATCATAAATGCTTTTGAAGAAAAGCTTTATCCTTTATATGACGCAATAGATAAAGCTGTTAATAAGTTTACAATCATTCATTAGTTTTAAAAATTAATGAATAAAATTTTTCAAAGCAGAGTAAATTTTGCACATAAATATAGCTCTTTGTTTTAAAATAAGATTCCGTCGTCCTTAATTATTTTATATAGAAGCAATAAAAGGAACCCATCTCTTGCTTTGTTGTTTTTTAAGATATACAATCAAGACAATAATCATTATAAAAAGAAAGAGATGGAAGAAATCGAAGTTAAATTTCTGAATATTGATTCTGTTTCAATAGAAAACAAACTGAAAAATATTGGAGCCAAGAGAATATTTGAAAAACTATACAAAAGAAGGGTATTTGACTATCCGGATTTAATTTTGCACAAAAAAGGAGCTTGGGTTCGCCTTAGAGATGAAGGCGAGAAAATAACCCTTACCTACAAAGAAAGAATTGGGATGAAGACATATGATGGAAAAACTAACGATGATTCAATGGAAGAGATTGAAGTTGAGGTGAGTGATTTTGAAAAGACGGCAGAATTATTAAAGAAAATCGGGCTCACGGAAAAATTCTATCAGGAGAACAGGAGGATAAGATACAAACTTGATGATATTGAATTCGATATAGATTTCTGGCCTCAATTAGATCCATATTTGGAAATAGAAGCACCATCATGGGAAAAGATAGATGAGGGGATAAAGTTGCTGGAACTTAATCCTGAGGATAAAAGAATATTCTCAACCACCCAAGTTTATAAGCTAAAGGGCATAGAAGATATTGAATATAAGGAAATGACTTTTAAGGGAATGGTTAAGAGATAAAGAATCATTAATATGACTGTTTATAAGGAATAAATTTAATTTGTTTGTGAAAAACATCATATATTGATGATTTTGTATTCCTTTGTGACCGTTGTCGCTTCGGCGATATTATTACCTCAAGAAAATAATTAATGCAAAAATAAAGAGCCTTTTAAAAAATCAGCTCTTGATTGCTTCGATTAAGTAATAATGTCCTCCACGTTCTAATTCCCAGTTTTCTGCGATGGGCAGTTCTTCCACATTAATAGTTTTGAAAGATGCCTGGAGTAAGAAAGAACAACAGCTTTTAGGCGAGAAGGGACGGCAAGCCATGTCTTCATAGTGCTGTCTCGGGTTTTCGACAAGGAATAATTTTCCTTCCTTCGAAAGAATTCTATTGAATTCTCGGAAGACAACTTCCGGATGGTCGAGGTATTGAAAGCCGAAACAGATTGTGATGGCGTTGAATTTTCCTTCTTGGAAAAATCCTATCCCATTACCATTTATGCCGTTAAGGTCGAAGAGGATTCTTGTCCTTTCCGGATGGGCATAACGCTCCAGGGCTTCTCGACAATAATCCATGGCTGTTACCTTCCGATCGGGCGAAGGGGTAAGGTAGGAATTAAATCCGCACATTGCTTCCAGAACATTGCCTTTGCATTTTTCCGAAAGAGCTTCACGGATTGCTTTTTTGTTCGGACCCCCGATATCACCGGGCAATTGCACCATCATGTGTGCCCATTTCTCTTGAGCGGTACGTTTTTCATAGGGTACAACCTTGAGTGGCTGCAACTCCTCGAATATCTTCTTAGCTTTTTCAAAGTCTTTGCTTTTAAAGGCAATCCACATTTTTTCTACTAATTTTTTAGCAAGAGGAAGATTTGAAGAATGTACAGAGAAATTTGCATAATTTTCATACCAAGATAGATATTCCGGCTCATAACATTCTGGCTGAGGTTCTAATGGGGGAATGTTGATATGTCTTTCTGGATATTCGCTTTTCCGCGGTTTGACGTTAGTTACATATATTGGTTTTTCAAAGGGCGATACCGATTCTTCATTTACAACAGTTGTAATCATGATAGTCACCAGCAATCCCTTACGGGACGGTTCAATATTGAAATAGAAAGTTAACTTTGTCAAATTCCGGCCGCTATTGACAAGACGTGAGGATATATTGTATAATATAGTTATGTTCGCAAGAACGATGTCGTTATTCGAAACAATTCCCGAGAATAAGGGAATTGTAAGCAAGATCAGATTCTTCTTTATGAAGAGAAGAATCGAAAAGGTGGCCAAGGATTACAACCAGATCCTTGGATTAGAGTTCTATTCAGGACTCTCTCTGTGGACTGGGAAAGACGCGGTAATCGTCTTTTCTCAAAAGGATGATGATCCGGTAAAAGTCAAAGTTGAATCCAAGGACGATCACTTCGCAAGGATGTTCGCAAGAGCAAAATCTATCGGAGTGGCAAGCGCCCACCTTGATTGAGGTAAGAATATACTCAGAAAAGAGTATAAAATCCGGAATCAAAATGATTCTGTATTTTTTTATAAAAAATATCTTTGTGGTGCTTTTTTGTTTTTTAAGATATTATAATCATATATGTATTTATTCTTCGACACGGAAACAACGGGACTGCCTCTCAATTGGAGGGCACCCTTGGATGATTTGGACAACTGGCCAAGAATGGTTCAGATTGCCTGGCTTTTGTATGATTTCAATGGTAATTTGATTGAATCTAGAAACTATATAATCAAACCCGAAGGTTTTGATATTCCCGAAGAAGCGACATCGGTTCATGGCATTTCCACAGCAATGGCTTTGAAAGAAGGGAATGATTTGGGAGTTGTCTTAGAAGAACTATATCAACTGATGGAAAAGGTTGATTATTTGGTGGCTCATAATATGAGCTTTGATGAAAAGATTGTCGGAGCGGAGTTTTTAAGAAAAGAGATGGATAATATCATTGATTTAAAGAAGAAGATTTGCACAATGCAAAGCTCAACCGATATTTGCATGATTGACGGTCCGTACGGATACAAGTGGCCCAAACTGTCCGAACTCTATTACCAATTATTTGGAAGAGAATTTAATGATGCCCACAATGCTTTGAATGATATTAATGCAACAGCCGAGTGTTTTTGGGAAATGAAAAGATTATTTTTGATTTAAGGGAGATAGACAATATGGGATAATTTGGTATAATAAAAATATGATAAAGAAAATACTTAAATTAATTCCCATTAATCGAATCAAGGGGGCTAAAGAAGAAGCTAAGATTAATGAAGAAAGAAAATTGCTCGAAAAAAAGGTATTAAAAGGTACCGATTTTGCCATACGCGAATACGGAGAAGTTTTTAAGAAGTTGGCCGAATACGACCGTACTCTTAACTAATTTTGTGCCTGTTAAATATTTGGATATAGAACTAATTGAAAGAATGTGCCATCGGCTGGCACTTAACGTTTTTGATACTCAAGAAGACCCTATCGCATGTTTTAAAGACCACAGAAGCGAGTTTTAAAAAGGATTTATTATGGCATCACTTTATTTTCCGAAACCATGAATTCATTCTGGTCTAAGATGAATAGTTTTTTTGTATTGCCGTTAAAGAATATTTTCGAAGAATCTTTATTCAAATTAAAAGAGTTTATCTTATCCCTATTGTCTATCTCGCTTATATTCAAATTATCATTTAAGGTGTAGACAAAGTAGTCGCCGTTTAACCATTTGATGTCTCCGATATTTTCCGAGAATCTGGAAATAAAGATGACTGAATAGGCCTTCTTGAAGAAAGGGGTTTCGGTGTCTTTTAATAACAATAGATACAATTCGTTGTCTGTGGCAAAGAGAATGCGGTCATAGAAGGGGGTGTATTCGATTTCGCTTTGGGCTTCGATTATCTTATCGAAGTTTTTTGTTTCTTTATTAAGCAAATAGACATCTTTTCCGTTTTCAATCAAAAACAGTTCGTTTTCCATTAAAACCAGCTTGTATTGATTGCCTGTGCTAATTTTAAAAAGATTAGCCGTTATTTTTTCAGTCGTGTTTAAAAGAATATTCGTCCTCACCACTTCTCCGTTTTCCAATGAATAAAGATAATCGTTAACCAAGGTAAAGGCATCAACTTTTTCTTTCTTGAACAGCTTGGCATCGGTCTTTTTCTCCACGTTGACTTCGAAGATGTAATTGTTGGATTGGTAAAAGAAAGAACCTTCATCGTTGGGGTCAAAAAAGATATTCTGGGTCTTGCTACTGAAGCTCTTAATCAAAGACAGGGCGGGAGTTTCCAGATTTAACAAGTAATGGAGGCCGCTTTCGGTCTTGATATAGGCCTTTTTTCCACTGGGAGAAAAAACAATATCCGATATGTTATAAGGAGTTTGTTTGTTGTTGAACAATTTCTTCAATTCTTTCTTTTCAGCATCATATGAAAACAGTTCATTGGAAATAGTTAATAAAATGAATTTGTTTCCGTCGGGGACGGGGTAGAAGTTTTTAATATCGTTGTCTATCAAAGCAAAAGAATTTTCTTTTGAAAACAAGATTACATACTTGGCTTCGCTGACAGTCTTTTCTTTGACGTCCAAAGTTTTCTGCCAGGAATAGTATCCTTCTTTTTCAATCTTGATGGTGTGATTTTCCGGAAGCAAATTTTGCACCAAAAGATCTCTCGAAAATCCCGAGGTTTTGTTTTTGTAGTCATCGTCAATTGAAACATTGGCATCTCCGGGGTACGTCTTCACATATATTCCGCCGGTTTCCAAGTATTTCATTTTGTGGAAATCAAAACGGTAGCCCTGGGAATACATGATAATTAAGGGTCCCACGAAAAGGAAGATGATTACCAGGAATATGAATAATAGGGTTCGGGTTCTTTTGGTCATATAATACATATATACCCTAAAAATCGTCTCTTGCCAATTCGCTTTTTTTTGGATAGAATGGAGAAAAATATGAAGATAGGAATTGATTTAGGAACAAAAAATTCATTGGTATTCATTCCCAATAAAGGAGTGGTTTTAGATGAGCCATCTGTCGTGGCTGTTTCCTTGACTGAAAATAAGATTTTGGCCGTCGGACATGCTGCCAAAGAGATGATTGGAAGGGCTCCCGAATCGATTCAGGTTTTTAGACCTTTGCGAGACGGAGTGATTGCCGACTATCGAAGCACTCAGGCGATGATCAGGCATTTTATCACCAGCGTCAATACAGGATTGTTTTCCAGATTTTTCAAACCGGAATTATTAATCGGTGTTCCGGCCGGAATTACTTCTACTGAAAAAAGAGCTGTCATTGAAGCCGGACTTTTAGCCGGAGCGAAAGAAGTGTTCGTGGCCAAGGAGCCGATTCTTTCGGCTATCGGAGCGGGCATTCCCATTAATTCTTCTTCGGGACATTTGATTATCGATATCGGAGGAGGAACAGCCGAAGTGGCGGTGATTTGTTTGGGAGGAATCGTCAATGCCCAGTCACTACGAGTGGCCGGAGACGAATTGGATGCCGCAGTTTCGGAATACATCAAAAACAAACACGGTCTGGCTATCGGAGAACAAACAGCCGAAGAAGTGAAGATGAAGATTGGAACGGCTATTCCTGAAAAGGATCAGAAATACATGGACATCAGGGGAAGAGATTTGATTTTGGGCTTGCCCAAGAATATCAAGGTTTCTTCCAATGAAATTTGCGAAGCTATTTCCGAGCCCTTATCGGAAATCATCCAATGCGTGAAGAATGTTTTGAGAGAAACCCCTCCCGAATTGTCAGCCGATATTATGGACAAGGGAATGGTGGTGGCCGGAGGAGGTGCCTGTCTTCGAAACATTGCGGTTTTGCTATCCAAGTCAACCGGAGTTCCTTGCTTTGTGGCCGATGACCCTTTAAAGTGCGTGGCCAAGGGAACTGGTGCTGTTTTAGATAATCTCGATTTATACAAGAAAAGCATAATGGCTAAGAAGTAATATATGGCGGAAGAAAAATTTGTAATTCAGGGAGGCAAAAAATTGTCGGGAGAGATAGAAGCGAGAGGCTCAAAGAACGCAGCCTTTCCTGTTTTAATGGCAACGCTTTTAACCGAAGAGGATTGCATTATTGATAATATTCCCTTGGTTGAAGATATTTTGCGAGTGCTTGAGATATTCGAAAGCATGAAAGTCAAGATTACTTGGCTCGGAAAAAGGAAAGTGAAAATCAATGCCAAGAATTTGGACCCGTCTAAAATTGATGCCAAGCTGGTTTTGAAATTAAGGGGTTCAATTCTTTTATTCGGAGCTTTGCTGGCCAGATTCGGTAAAGCAACATTGCCCCAGCCGGGCGGATGTGTTATCGGAGCTCGACCGATTGATACTCATTTGGACGCCTTTTCTCAGATGGGAGTTTCGATAAAAGAAAAGAGGGACAGGATTAATATGGTTGCTCCCGCAAAACTCAAAGACAACATGGTCATCATGGATGAGATTTCGGTTACCGCCACTGCCAACATATTATTATTCAGTAGCTTATTAAGCGAAGAAGTGATTATCAAGGTTGCCGACGGCGATTATCAAAATCAGGAACTGAGCAAGGTTTTAAAAAAGATGGGAGCGAAAATTAGCGGAATGGGCCAGCACACTTTGAAAATAAAAGGAGCGAAGAAGTTGTGGGGCTTCAAACATTTCTTGATGTACGACCCGATTGAAGCCGGGACTTTCATCATCATGGCTTTGGCTACAAAAGGAAATATTCTAGTCAAGAATGTTGAATATCCTTTCCTTGAATTTGTTTTGAAGAAGTTGGAAGATTGCGGAGCCGAGTTTGAAATAATTAAAAGAGGAAAGGACATGGTTGATGTTTCCGTTTCTCCTTCAAAGAATATCAAAATCAGAAAGATGCAGAGTTTGCCTTTCCCGGGATTCCCATCCGATTTGCTTTCCGTTTTGGGTGTTTTGGCAACCCAGACCAAGGGGGTGACTTTGATTCACGATCCTTTATACGAAGGAAGATTGAAATACATGGAAGGGTTGACCAAGATGGGAGCGGATATTTTCTTCTCCGACCCGCACCGAGCGGCCATTAACGGAATCACCAAATTATACGGAGCGGATATGGGTTCGTTTGATTTGCGAGGAGGAGCGTCTCTGATTACCGCCGGCCTTATCGCCGAAGGAAAAACCACCATCCGCAATATTTATCAAGTGGACAGAGGATATGAAAAAATAGAAGAAAGATTGCAGAAGCTGGGAGCGGACATTAAAAGGGTAAAAGATTAAAATGACAATCGGACACCAAAAACAAAAAGAAGTGTTGAAGAAGATTGTTTCAGGTAAGAATATTCCTCATGCCATTTTGTTCTCCGGGCCGGAAAAGGTTGGCAAGAAAGCGGTAGCTCTCGAGTTCGTTAAAAGTGTTTTTTGCGAGAAATTGTGCGGAGAGTGTTATCCCTGCCGAACCATTGATTCGGAGAACTTTCCCGATTTGATGATTCTGTCTCCCATTGAGGGGAATATAGAAATAGAACAATTGAGGGACTTGCAGAACAGATTGTCTTTAAAATCATATAATAATTCTTTGAAGGCCGGGATTATTAACGATGCCCATTTGATGAGAAAAGACGCCCAGAATGCTTTGTTAAAAACACTGGAAGAACCGAAAGGGGATACATTATTGATATTGATCACCGCCTATCCGGAAATGCTTCTGCCGACTATTCGTTCAAGATTGCAACAGATTAAGTTTTCGATTGTTTCAAGGAAAGAAATCGAAGAACATTTGGTTTCTCTGGGAGCAGAGATTGAGAAAGCCAAAGAGATAGCCATGATTTCATCGGGCCAGATAGGGAAAGCGATAGAGTTCTTTAATGACCCGGAGAAATTGGAAACATTCAATACTGCGGTTAAAGACATTGCAACTTTGTGCAAGTCGGACATGGGAAAGAGATTCGCCTTTGCCAAGGACTTTAAAGAGAATCAAGGTGACATCGTCGGTGTATTAGATATATGGGAGAGGTTTATGCGTCGGGAATTGCTGTTGAAGATATTCAACGGAAAGGGAACTCTCAATTACACCTTAAAGAGATTGAAAGAAGTGATTGATGAGCTGGAGAGGACGAAATACTTGATTGAAAATACGAATGTTAATAAAAAGCTCGCATTAGAAAATTTATTAATAAACTTATAAACATATGTACGAACAAATCATCAAAGAAAAAGAGCCGGAAATGGAAAAAGTTGTCAATTTTGTCACCCAGAAGATTTCCAGTTTCAGAACAGGCAGAGCCAGTCCCGCTTTGGTTGAAAGCATTCAGGCCGAATGTTTCGGCCAGATGATGCCGATCAAGCAATTGGCGGCTATTTCCGTTCCTTCGGCGAGAACACTTTCGATTCAGCCGTGGGATAAGTCATATATGGAAGCAATCGAGAAAGCCATTTTGAGAGAAGGAGCCGGATTATCTCCGATTGTCAAAGGCGATGAAATCATCATTAATATGCCTGCTATGTCCGAAGAGTTAAGGAAAGAGTTGTCTAGGGCAATTTCTCAAATCAACGATGACGCCAAGAGGACAATTAGGAAATACAGAGATGAGGCCTGGTCAGATATCCAAGAAAAAACCAGAGAAGGTTTAATTAGAGAAGACGACAAGTTTAAAGCCAAGGATAGACTACAGGAAGTAGTGGATAAGTATAATAATAAAGTTGACGATTTAATCGACCGCAAGAAAGCGGAAATAGAAGGATAATATGTTTTTAATAGATATAATTGTTTTTTTGATTGTTTTGGGAATAGTTGTTTTCGTCCACGAGCTGGGTCATTTTGTGGCGGCCAAGACATCGGGAGTCAAAGTTGAAGAATTCGGGATAGGTTTTCCCCCTCGATTATATAAGAAGAAAATAGGAGAGACGGAATATTTCATCGGGGCCATTCCTTTCGGAGGAATGACGAGAATTTATGGGATGGACGAGAACGATTTGGAAAAAGACAAAGATTCAAAGGCATACGAAAACAAGAGTGCTTGGAAGAAACTGTGGATTTGTGCCGGAGGAATAATTTTTAATTTAATCTTTGCCGTTTTTGTTTTTTACGGACTGGTCTCTTTTTCCGGTTTCAAATCGGAACAGCCTTTGATTTTTTCCGGTTACCATTTTCCTTTCGGCAATCAAACCAATGAGATAATGATCGGGCAGGTGTTTTCCGGTTCTCCGGCCGCATCAGTCGGATTGAAAACATATGACGTTGTTGTAGCGGTCAATGGAAATGCGACTGTGAGCTTGGAAGGATTTCAGAAAAACATTTTGGACAACAAAGGAAAAGAAGTTGATTTGAAGATGAAAGATGGAAGAGATGTTTTAGTTATTCCGCGAGTTGAATATTCGGAGAAGGAAGGTTCTTTGGGGGTTGGATTGAGAGAAGTGGCTGTTCTTAATTATTCAAGTGTTCCCGAGAAAGTTTTTGTCGGATTTTTGCACACTTATAATATCACTCATTATTCTTTGGTGGCGATGGGGGAATTGATTTCTTATTCCGTTGTTCATAAATCATTGGGAACGATAGCTTATTCCATGACCGGACCGGTGGGAATATATGCCATTACCAAGATTACCATTGCTAAGGGTTTGTATGATACACTTAATCTGATAGCCATCCTTTCGATTGCTTTGGGAGTGAGTAATCTTTTACCCATTCCGGCTATGGATGGAGCCAAGCTTTTATACATCGGATTGCAGAGTGCGAACAAGAAGGTGTTTTCTAAAGAACTGCAGATGAAGATAGAGACATTCGGAGCATTCTTTTTAATAGCATTGGCATTATTAATTGTTTTCAAAGATTTCATTCAATTTAAAGATATAATATTCAAATAATATGAAACAGAGCAATCTCTTCACCAAAACATTCAAAGAGACGCCCAAAGACGAGGTGAGTTTGAACGCTCAACTGTTAATCAGGGGTGGTTTTGTTGATAAATTAGGAGCAGGGATATATACGTTTCTTCCTTTGGGTTTGAGAGTTTTGAATAAAATTGAAAACATTGTTCGAGAAGAAATGAATAATATTGATGCCCAGGAATTATTAATGCCTTCGCTTTTACCCGAAGATAATTGGCAGGCAACCAAAAGATGGGATGTCGAAGAAATGTACAAAATCAAAGATGAAAACTTGGGATTGGGTTGGACCCACGAAGAGGTAATAACTCCTTTGATGAAGAAGCACATTTTATCTTCCAAGGATTTGCCCAAGTTTGTTTATCAAATCCAATCCAAATTCAGAAATGAGCCCCGTGCCAAGTCGGGAATTTTGAGAGGAAGAGAGTTTTTGATGAAAGATTTATATTCATTCCACAATAGCGAAGAAAGTTTGGATGAATATTACGAGAGAGTCAAAAAAGCATATATTAAAATATATGAGAGGTGTGGGTTGTCGGAAAAAACATATCTGACTTTAGCCGGAGGAGGAACATTTTCTTCTTCTTCACACGAGTTTCAGACAATCACTTCCGCCGGAGAAGATATTATCTATATTTGCAAGAAATGCGGAATGGCAATTAACAAAGAAGTGTTTGATAAAAAGTGCGAATGCGGAGGAAAAGAATTCACTGAAGAAAAAGCGATTGAGGTGGGTAACATTTTCAAACTGGGAAGTAAGTATTCGGAAGCTTTCGGATTGAAAGATGAGAACGGAAAGCATCTAATTATGGGTTGTTACGGCACTGGCATCAGTAGATTAATGGGTGTGATTGTTGAAGTCTTCAACGACGGTAAAGGAATAATCTGGCCTGAGACAGTAGCTCCTTTTAACGTCCATTTGATTTCTTTGGACGGGGGAGATTTGGAAATCAAGGCCAAATCCGATGAAATTTACTCCATTTTACAAAATTCCAATCTTGAAGTATTATATGACAACAGGGATGACAAGACAGCGGGTGAAAAGCTGAATGACTGCGATTTAATGGGTATTCCTTTGAGAATCGTGGTTTCCAAGAAAACACTGGAAAAGGAGAGTGTTGAGATTAAGAAAAGAAAAGAAGAAAAGACGGAATTGGTGAAGATAAAAGATTTGAAAAATGAAATTTAATTTTAACTTCAATTTAGAAAAGTTTAGTTCCAAGTTTTCCCAGGATGTGGCGATTGATTTGGGAACGGCCAATTGTTTGGTCTATGTCCGAGGACGAGGAATTATTTTGTCCGAGCCTTCGGTTGTGGCGATAAATAAAAAGACCGGGCAGGTTTTGGCTATCGGTCGCGAGGCTGAAAAAATGGTGGGAAAAACTCCCGGCCACATTGTCGCAATCAGGCCTTTGGTCAATGGAGTGATTTCCGATTTTGAAGTGACTGAACAAATGCTCCGATTCTTGATTGAAAGAGCCAGACAGGATAAGTTTTCATTTTTAAAACCGAGAGTTATTGTCGGCATTCCTTCGGGAGTGACCGAGGTGGAAAAGAAAGCGGTCAAGGATGCAACCAAATCATCCGGAGCGAGAGAAGTGTTCTTGATTGAAGAGCCCATGGCTGCGGCCATTGGAGCGAGAATGCCGGTTCAGGACCCATCGGGTAATTTTGTCGTTGATATTGGAGGAGGGACCACCGAAGTGGCCGTTATCTCTTTGGGCGGAATAGTCGTTTCTAAGAGTTTGAGGATTGCCGGAGACAAATTCAATAATGATATTATCCAGTTCGCTCAAGAGAAATACAGATTATTGATCGGAGTGAGAACAGCCGAGAAAATAAAGATTCAAATCGGAGCGGTCTATTTTGAAAAAGAACCGTTGAAAACCGAAAAGAAAGAGATGGCGATGAGAGGAAGAAATTTGGTGACCGGACTTCCCGAAGAGGTTATCATCTCTCAGTCCGATGTGAAGAGAGCATTGGAGAGATCAATCAATCAGATTGTTTCCGAAATCAAGAATACGATTGAAATGACTCCGCCGGAATTATTGGCTGATATTATGAAGAAGGGAATTGCTTTGGCCGGAGGAGGAGCACAATTACGAGGACTGGATAAACTGATTATCAAGGAAACAAATATTCCCACCTACATTATCGAAGACCCGATGACAGCGGTCGCAAGGGGAGCGGGAATGGTGTTGGAAAACTTAGATGACTTCCACGATGTCTTGGTTGAGACAGAAGAACTACAACCACCGAGATAAAAAAAGAGCAACCGAAAGGTTGTTTTTTGATTTATTTGCGTGCTTGACAGAATATATACATTATTGTATATTAATGTTGTCCAATTGGACACTGATTACCATGATAAACCTTGACTTTAAGGTGGTCGCAAGAACTAACGATTCAACAGTTCTTGCGAAGTTCCCCTATCAACAAATTGATAGGTGGAACTTTGGGGCATATCTGCCCAAGGATGTGAGCAGGCGTTTCTGGAATATTCCGAACGCCCTGAGGGACAAGCCCCTGTATTTAGGGGTAATCTATCCGGTAAGAGACGATACGATTGTCCGTGTCCGTGACCAGTATGGGAATTATTCCTGGGTCGAAGAAAATGGACCCGGGGGAGTTAATGATGCTGGAACGAAGACAGCTTTCTCTAAGTGGTACGGATTGGTTTTCCTCTTCGACACCATCGAGAGAGAGGTTTCGATAAGAGAGGCAGGAGTAACCTCTTATGGAGAAACCGCTACCGTGAGAAGTAACAAGCTTTTCAGCGGAAGAGCAGAACTTTCTCCCAGCGGAAAACTCATACCGAGTAGTTTCGGTCTGCCCCGGGAGTCATACTTCTGGCCAGATCTGGTTGACGCCTGCAACAGGTACAACCTCCAATCTTCCCGTGGGAAGCCAGGAGTATTGACCTACAGTCTTGGTGTCGCAAGTGAACGCGCAAGCGCGCGATAATCATCATTTTTAGGCCAGTCCTGGGCATATAAAATTCAGGACTTTTTTTATACTCCAAAACACTTGACATTCCCTGTTAATCTGCTAAATTATTACTTACATGATAAATATACAAAAGACATACATGAAAATTAAGCGGTTTTAAAAATAGCTTAAGTTTAGCTGTTTGTAAAAGCCGCGTGAATGCGTCTTTTTTGTTTCCATGTGAGTAGATTGATAAATTAATAGTAGTGAATAAGAATAAAGTTATTATTTGCTAATCAAAGGTTATTTATGTTATGGGCAAATGGTGGATGCCTTGGGACCAGACGCGAAGAAGGACGTGGCGTAGCTGCGATAAGCCTCGGGAAGGTGTTAGCAACCTATGAACCGGGGATTTCCGAATGAGGTAACTCAATTCCATTTAAACGGAATTATCGGAGTTAAATCCGATGCGAACCCGCTGAAGTAAAACATTCTAGTAGGCGGAGGAAAAAGAAAACAAAAGTTATTCCCTTAGTAGCGGCGAGCGAAAGGGGAGCAGCCCAAAATCATTCGTGCTTTGCATGAATGGTGGTTGTAGGGAGACAATTTCTATTTAATTAGAGGGAGTCAATAAAGCAATTCAATTAGCTGAACCTCGCTGGAAAGCGAGACCGTAGACGGTGATAGTCCGGTAGGCGAAAATTAGATTGCGCTCCTTGTTGTCTTACCTGAGTAACGTCGATATAAGATAACTCGGCGTGAATCTAGCGGGACTACCCGCTAAGGCTAAATACAATCTGGTCACCGATAGTGAACTAGTACCGTGAGGGAAAGGTGAAAAGTAGCCCGGT
>JGI24732J26686_1000347_pt1 | contig 28045 bp, 23 predicted proteins | sample EPASupsiteHSE623_FD_26686 | JGI IMG/M metagenome (IMG submission 26686)
CAAGAGCGATATAAAATCCAGCATGCAGCTCAATGGTGCCTTCGAGGTAGACAAATCGGTCAAGTTCCAGGATCGAGGCTTCTAGGGCAGGGCGGAGACGTCATGAAATCCAGGATTCCTCAAAAGATATTGCTCGCCATAATTTTTATAGCTTTTATTGCATGTTTTTCCAGTTTAATTATTGTCAACGCCCGGTGCACGGAATCGGCAGACGGCAGTCTGAGAGAAGAGTGGTCGAAAGTTTACGGCGGGCCGTACAGCGATGGTGTCTGGTCTATCGAGCAGACCGGAGACGGCGGCTACATTCTGGCCGGCTACACCGCAACGCTGGGCCGGGGCGGAGATCTGTGGCTCTTCAAGGTCGATGGGGCGGGCAATGTCATCTGGCAGAAGGTCCTGGGCGGGTCGGGCGAGGATGCAGGATACTTTGTCAGAGAAGCCTCCGATGGAGGCTATGTGGTCACGGGGAGCACCTCATCCCTGGGAATCGGCGAAGAGCGCCTCTGGATCCTGAAGATGGACTTGAACGGCACTCTGCAGTGGTCGCGGGTCTTCGGTGGCTTTGTCTCTTCCTCCGGTGACGGTGGCTGGTCTCTGGATGAGACCGGTGATGGGGGCTATATCGTCACCGGCTACACCCAGTCTTTCGGCTCGGGAAAGAAGGACCTCTGGCTCCTGAAGACCGATGCCGCAGGAAAACTGCAATGGGAAAAGACCTTTGGCGGGCAGGAGGATGATGTGGGCATGTCGGTGGTGCATACCGGCGACGGTGGATATGTCGTGGCCGGGCGAACCGCATCCTTCGGGGCGGGAGGAGACGACATCTGGCTCATAAAGACCGACCAACAAGGAAACGAGGAATGGAACAGGACCTTCGGCGGCAAGTCGGACGATGCGGCATTTCAGATAATCGAGACTGAAGGCGGCCTGGCCGTGGTGGGCAGGACCGAGTCCGGCTCCCGCGACCAGAGGGTCCTCCTCCTCAAGACCGACCTGGTAGGACGGGGGCTCTGGGAGCGGATCTATCCGGGCAGCTCCGGCACATCTTTGCAGGGCACATCCGACGGCGGTTTCATCATAGCCGGACGCATGGACAGCGAAAAGACAGGCAGAGACGCCTTGCTTATCAAGACCGATTCCAGCGGAAATGAGCAGTGGTCCCTGCCGCAGGCGGCTGAGGGAGATGGCATCGGCACCTTCGCATTGGAGTTCCCAGACGGAGCTTATGTCTTTGCCGGAATTGGCAGCCCGTCGAGATCCGAATCGGAGGACGCCTGGCTGAGAAAATATGGGACGGTGCAGCCCGAAGTGAATGGGGGAGCAAATTTGGGAAATGGGGCAGTGAATGAAACAAACCAACAGATTTCACCTCAGGGATCGCTTCCGGGTTCATCTGAGGCTGGCGAAAATGCTGCAAATCCAACCCGCTCCCGCGAAAACCTGTCGAAATTGGAAAAAATTTTTAAAGATAAACTGCAATAGTTTTTGCGATGCCAACCCAGGTCCGTATCTCCGACATCGGCCTCTATCTTAGCTGCCCCAGGCTGGTTTACTTCGATTCCATGGGAAAGCTGCAAAGGAAGAACAATGCCCAGCAACTTCTCCTGAAAAACCTGATGCTCGGCATCGTTGGCGGGATCGATTTGGAGGGCGAGCTGAAGGAATCTTTGCTGAGGCTGGAGCAGGAGCTGCCAATGGTTTATGAGATCGAGCCGGAGGAGATAGGTCCGGCTTGCCGGGAGCTGGAGGCACGAATTCCCGAGATCTCTGCATCCCTTTCGCCGCGTCTTCATCTTCTGGTTCCAAGCGTTGTGGAGGTCGACCTTCGCTCCGAAAAGCTGGGGCTCTCCGGCAGGCTGGACCGGCTCGCTCCGGCCTGTACTCCCTCTCTCATCCGCTCCGGCAAAGCCCCGGAAGAGGGTGTATGGAAGAGAGATCGGCTGGTGCTGGCGGGCTACAGCTTGCTGCTGAGAGAAATGCACGGCAAGGACGGGGCGAAGGTCGATCGCGGCCTGGTGGAGTATCCGCTCTCGGGGCAGGTGCGGCTAGTGCAAATTTACGGCGTGGACAGAGCCAGGGTGCTGCGCATTCGCGAGCGGGTGCGCCAGATCAGAGACGGCCAGCTGCCCGACAGGCCGGAGGGTGCGCGCTGCGAGGGTTGCGAGGCCAAAAAGCACTGCGAAACGAGGATGTCGCTGGCGTCCAGGTTCTTTTGAAATCAACTCCTGGACTTGAACCTATTCCCATCTTCAAAGAAAATGGCCTGGCAACCCACACCTTATAAAGGGGTAGCATCCAAAAGACTCTCCTCAAAATACATTTCAAGATGATTCCGGGCGGTGCCGCTCTTGTTGGATGCCCGGTTACTTCAAGAGGATAACAAATGGCAACCATCGAGGAGCAGATTCAGGCGCTGGAAGAAGAGATCTTTAACACGCAAAAGAACAAGGCCACCGAGCACCATCTGGGCAAGATCAAGGCCAAGATCGCGAAGCTGAAAGCGCAGCAAGAGCTGCAGAAGATCAAGGGCGGCGGTCAGGGCAGAAGATACTACATCAAAAAGTCGGGCGACGCCACCGTGGCATTGGTCGGCTTCCCATCCACGGGCAAGTCCAGCCTGCTCAACCTGCTGACCGGCTCCAGGTCCGAGGTTGCCGCCTATCAGTTCACCACTCTTGAGGTAATTCCGGGCGTCATGAAGTACAAGAGCGCCGAGATCCAGATTCTGGATATGCCCGGCATCATCAAGGGAGCAGCGAAGGGCAAGGGCAGGGGCAGAGAGGTCATAACCGCGGCCAGGGCTGCTGATATCATACTGCTTTTGGGAGACGTCTTCAACTACAAGCTGAATGTCCTGGAGCGGGAGCTGTATGATGCAGGAATAAGGCTGGACAAGCAGCCGCCCAATATTCATATCACCCAGGAGAAGAAGAGCGGCATTATCCTGCGCAGCACCGTTAAGCTCACCAAAATGACAGAGTTCGAGATAGCAGATATCATCCGCGCCTACGGCATCGTGAATGCCATAGTCACCATTCGCGAAGACATCGATACCGACAGCCTGGTGGATTTTCTGGCCGGGAACAGGGTTTACATTCCCAGTGTTGTGGCGATAAACAAGTTCGACCTCAGGTACGGAGGTGTTGAGAACAAGATCCGCGAGGAGCTCGGGCGAGACTACCTGCCCCTCTCCTGCGCGACAAATGAGGGCGTGGAGGAGCTGAAGGATCTCATTTACGAGCGGCTGGGATTCATTCGCGTCTATCTCAAGCCCAAAGGCGGCAAGGCGGACATGGACGAGCCGCTGGTGCTCCTGGACGGCAGCACGGTCAAGGCGGTCTGCGAGCACCTGCATCGCGACTTCGTGAACCTGTTCCGCTATGCACTGGTCTGGGGCGATAGCGCCAAGTTCCCCGGCCAGTCGGTGGGCCTGGAGCATGAGCTGAAAGACAGCGACGTGCTCTCCATCATCACCAAGAGACGGTAAGAGGCGGCAGCGGCGGACGCTCGTGGCCAGTATGCGCGCACGCGCGCGGCCCCGTTCGCGTGCGTCGGCCTTCGCGAAAGGTGATAGGCGGCAAGAGCGGGAACGAGAGCATTTTTTTCTGGTATTCCTGCCAATGCGCCTGAAGACAAAGAGCAGAAAATTTAGCATCGGTGCCCGGAATCGAGAAAAATGACATAGGAGGGAGGCAGGAGGCGGACATCTTTTTTTGCTCCTGCCCAGGCGGAAGGATAAGTCCCCACTCTCCCAACCCGCCAAAAAGTCGATTATCCGCGAAGGTATTAACTCTTTTTTTCATGTAGAGGTTATGTAGGTCTGATGTAGATCGCTTATAGGTAAGATGAATGGATGGAAATCCTACACATCGCCCTCTAACAGCTTTTTTCGTCAGTCCCGGGAATGGGTTCACGCCATGTTTCATTTCTTCTAATCAATTTTGAGAATCGAATAGTTTTTCTATTAGCTGTGCATATATCGAAAAATATGAGAGCGCTAACTATGTACAGGCTTATATTTTTCTTATTTATACTGGCCGTCATGTCAATGGTATCAACTGCATCAACTGCCAGCGCGCTCACCGATTTGGATTATCACCTTGGCCAGTCAAAGTATGGAGAATCCTCGATCTCGGATGAAGAGAGCTTCCATGGGCCTGACTCGGCATTTCTCTCGGTAGATGACGATGGAAATTACATCCGGATCTCGGTCTCGATGGACGAGCCTCTATCTAAGGAGGATCTTGAGCAATTGAGCATGTGGATTGATCCGCAATCAGGCGATGGCAAGATTCAATTGGAACTCTTCATGGATGGAGATGGGAGCGGCAGCTACAACAGCAAGAGTTCCCAGGATGTAAGGCTTCGCTCCATAAGGGAATCGTGGTCCGGAATGGGAATGTCGCCAAATCAGTGGAGTGAATTGGATGGCTTTGATCTGATTTATGAGAAGTATGGCGACAAATCCTTTGCATCCGGAAGTCTGCAAGATTGCCTTGAAAAACTGAAAGATGTCAGCATGGTCCGGCTCTATATCACAATCTACAAAGATGGAACCGTTCCCAAGACCTCGGCGTTTGTTGACTATATAAAAATCGGCGATCAGATAATCAGCTTCGAGCCCCTGGAGCGAAAAGAGATCAAAGACGGTCCCTCATCGGTCAGCCCCGGCGGCCAGATCACTTACACCATAACCTATGGGAACAACCAACTGGACCCCGTAGACCTCGTAGTGCGGGAAAATTACGATCCGCACACAACCTTCTTCGAAGCAAATCCCATGCCCGATCCCGGCACGACCAACGTCTGGACCTTCCACAGTCTCGCTCCCGGTGCACACGGCCAGATTGTGGTCAAGGTGAAGACGAAGAAGTCCACCTGCAAGGCGAGCATAAACGGCGAGGTATCAGGCACGGGATATACCTCCATAAACGGCTTGCTGAACACGAATTTTGACAGCTATCTGGTAACCAACAGCGTGACCCTCTCATCGATCGGATCTTCCGGTGAATCGAACCTGAGCGCCTCTGTTACCACAACGGTGAGGCCAATTGATGCATCCGCGCTGAGCTTCGGTGAGCATGGATCGGGCTCCTATAGTTCCAAGGAGAAGCTGTCCTATTCTCCTTCCAGCATCTCCGTTTTCCGCAGCATCAATGGCAGCAGATCGCCCGTTTCCGTCAATCTCTCGTGCCAGCAAATCCCAATCCAGGCAAGCTGGTTTGCCGGGCTGCAGGGCGAAAACAGGGTCAGGGAGATTCGCTGGGATGATCGCTTCTATCAGGCCGATCGTCTCAACCTCAGCTACCGCCTGCAGCTCGCCAAATCCCAATCCTTTCTTGAGACCTCATCACACTTCCGAGGATGGGCGGATCTTGCGGGGTCCTGGCCCGGAGCGGAGACGGATCAGCGTTTCGCCGGGGAGTATGATCTGGTGAGCAAAGCCAGGGCCAAGTGGTCCAGCAAGAGTTACAAACCACCGGATACTGGTCTTGATTGCTGCCCGCTCATCGAGGGATGGCAGGAGCAGGAATCCGGCAGTTGACTTTGATTCGGGATTTGCATATCTTGCTTTCATGAGTGAAGGATTCGCAATTCAACAAATTTTTTCTGCCAGTATCGAAACAGTAGTCGACCGGGTTCCATGATCCAAAGCTCTGGCAAGCTCGAAAAATTTATCATGATCCTGCATTACTTCTCTTCATATGGTTGATATGCTCTTAGCCGGAAAAAGACCGGGTTGCAGTCAAATCGCCTTCCCTCTATTGATCATGCTTTTGATCATGCTTTTTGCCGTTTCTTTCTGCCCGGTTGCGGCGGCTGAGGCATCTTTGTCATCCGATTTTCTCAACTCCGGATGCGTGATCGATGGCTACAAATTGAATTGCAGCAGCCAGGGCCTTGAGCAGCGATTTGGCTGCTACGAAGTCGCCAATACCTCCGCGGAGTTGGAGGGCCTCGACCCCCGGCTTCCCATACTCGAATGCCATAGCCTCGCAATCGAAAGCGGCAGCCAGGAGGGACTGGTTCGCACCGGATGCATGCTGGCGGCATACAGGAATTATATCGTTAAAACGGACGGGGATTTCCGGCTGATCCGGAGCAGAGAGGAGTTTAGGGCATTGTTTGCCCCCGTCCGGTCGCCGCAGGAAGCTATGGCCTTCGCCGTGGCGCTGACGAACTCATTTCCGCTTTATGACATGGCGCCGCCGGAAGGCTACTTCCCGGTCTCACCAGCCGTAGCGCCAAGCTCGGTTGAGGAGATGGACGGATCATTTATGGTACATCTATTCGACAGGCCTATCTGCGGCTGCGGTTCGCATCCTTACTATGCAGTCGACTACCTTGTCACTGGAGCGGGAAATGTATCGGAACTGTCGCGCCAAAAGGTCTACGATAGCAATGTCATGATATGCTTCGACTGAATGCGGCGCAGGATGCAATTGACCGATCGCCATCAGGCTCCTCTATGACCGAGCTGAATTGCTGCTCGATGCATACCATCCTTTTTTATAAAGGTAGTGCAGAATTACCAACCGGGACGTAAGATGAAACCTTTGCCAATCACATTGATCTTTGTATTCTTGAGNATGATAGGCATGCCGGCAGTCTGCGGATATCAGGACGTCGGAGGNAGTTATGGATCATCATGGCTGGACGAGCACGGCACCAAGCCTACATCCACCATCGAATTGCAAAACGGCCTCTGGGACTGGGGTGCATTTCCCAAGGGCTACTCGCTTTATAACAATGTTCTCTATCCGCCGGGCTATGGACCGCAGTGGTATTATCCTGCAGTCGCGACCGGAGAGTCGCCCATTGTTATCAACAATACCCAGGCGACAAATTATCTCACGGGTACACCGCAATCAAGTACGTCTTATATAGATCCGTGGCTGCTGTCTCAGCTCTCGGGAAGGGAGATTCTCTATCTCAAAGAGCCGAAAAGCTTGCTGATTTAGCCCCACTTTCTTTTTTTGAGAGCGTCGCCATCTGATCCGCCTTCTCGATCCAAAGGGTCTTACCTGGGAACTCATCTATTGGCTAAATCATGGGCTCGACTATGAACCAGACGCATGAAGCATCCCGTGCGTTATCAGAAGTATCTCTTATTGACCTTCGAGGCTGGATTGAGCTGGGGGGCATTCGTCTCACGAACAGCGGGGTGCTGGCAGCTCTCTCGCAGGACCCAGGGGTTGTTCTTCGATTCGGCGGCGAGTTTTTCCTCAGGTGGAATGAATACTCGGGGAATGAATGCGCCGCGCGTGATCATTTCGGGATCATGCCCGGAGAATGCCCTCCCGGGGCGTTGGTCAGCCGGGGCGGGATAGCCGGCAAAGTAGATCCCGGCTACTGCATCATGGATCTGGAAAAAGCCATCGAGGCAGCCGTCCGGCTGAGGAAAGATGAAGGCGTCGTGGCCCTCTCCGGCGGTGTGGACTCGGCCCTGGTGGCAAAGCTTGCAGAAAGGGAGTGCGTCGTGGTGGGCCTGGAGGGCTCGCACGACCTGCTCCATGCCGGCCTGGTAGCCGACGAGCTCAATCTCTCGCTGGAGCAGGTGGTAATCGATCCGGGTGCAGTTGAGGATGCCTTGCGTGCCGTTTTAAGGGTTATTCCTGAAACAGACCCTGTAAATGCTTCCATTGCCACGACTCTTTTCTTTGTGGCTCGCTGGGCGGGAGAGCAGGGCCACCGACGCATCCTGGCCGGGCAAGGGGCGGATGAGCTCTTCGGTGGCTACGCGCGCTACCTGCAGACCCAGACCCTGGCCGAGGATATGGAAAGAGATTTCCATAATCTTGCCTCGCAGCTCGCCCGAGACCAGGCGGTGGCGAATATCCACGGCGCATACTTCTCGCTGCCGTACATGGACCTGAGGGTAGTGCGAACCGCCCGATCCATTCCTCCCGAGATGAAGATACGNGGCAACGTTCGCAAGCGACAGCTTCGGGAAGTGGCAGAGCGACACCTTCCGGCGTCCGTTGCTCGCCATGAGAAGAAGGCCATGCAGTACGGCAGCGGTGTCATGAAGGAGATTCAAAGGCTGGCCCATCGCGGGGGATACAAGAAATCTGTGCAGGAATATGTGAAAAAGATAGCCAGGGAAGAAGGGCGAGAAGTTCCCTGATCGCGTAAATAACCTGATGCATAAATGAGGATAGATGAACGACATTAAATTATGCGATGCAGCAAACTGGATGCAGCATTGATTGCCCGGACAGAAAACCCGGAAGAGCAATTGGGATCAATGTCACTCGAGTCTTTCAGTCCCAACCTCTCCATTTATTTATGCATCGGGACAGCATTTCCCTGCCTTCAAATCCGTAGCTCCTTCTTTTTATTTCTGATAGACGTACGGGAGCGTAATTTCGATACTTAATGAGCTTTCTTAAGTGGGGATTCCTGATCTTTCCGCCATCCACCAGGCCCAGCTCTAGATAGTATCTGCACAGGCCAATCATTCCATAGGCATCCAGCCGCCGGGTAGAAGCCACCACCTTCCTTTGCATAAGGAAGAGTGTCTCGCCTTCATTTCTCAGCTCTCGGTCAAAGGCCGCATCCTCAAGTGCATAGTCCTTGAAGCCTCCGACTTTCATGAAGACGTGCCTCGGTACGCAGAGGTTGATCCCTATCAGGCTCCCGTTTCCCATCTTTGAATTGAGCCACCAGTAGCCGTCGCTGAAGTATTCAATCAACCTTATGCCAGGGCCTGCGCCATCCAGTTCAAAGCCGGTGGTCAGTCCCACCACTCCTTTCTCCATATACCTGTGAACGGTCTCCAGATAATCTTTCTTTATCTGTGTGTCGGCATCAATGAAAACTAGAAATTTTCCCCGGGCATACTCAGCACCGTAATTTCTTCCCCACCAAATCCCTCGCTTCTCAGAAACAACCACCAGGTCGGCATATTTATTTGCAATCTCTACCGTGCGGTCGGTGCTCGATCCGTCGGAGACTATGATTTCATACCTATCACGCGGAATGGTCTGCTTTGATATCGATTTTAAGCAGCCCTCGATATAATTTTCCTCGTTTAGCGTCGGCACGATGACTGAAATCTCCATAGGCATCAATGCTCCAGATTCACGAAGATTCGTCTAATCATCAATTCGTCCTTCAAAGCATGCCCAAGTTCCGAAGATCAGGGCATTGCAGCTTGATTCTCCTTTGCGTTCCCTTTGCCTGCATATTATTCCGTTCATTGGTTAAATCCTTATCTACTAACATCATCTATCCGCATATCATAATTATTCAGACTCTTATCATCATATCATTATTCTTAATAGTATTTCAAGTCTATAGATCAAAATCGCGGGGACAGATGATTAAATATTATTTATATAATTAAATTAATCTAATAATTGATATTTTTATCAAATTCGAGTTTGACCCGTCATCTCGCCGCATATCTGGAAAAATAATTCCAGATAAGAAATCAAAATTCGTCGTCAATTGGATATGAATACTGGATATGAATATTGGATATGGATTGGATATGAATATAAGGTACGGGTATCGGATCTAAATAATAGTTTTCTTGCGACTAAAATGCAGCAATCAGCGGGCAGCTTCGAGATCTGGACCCTTATTCGTCCTCGTGTTGATGCACGTTCCATTTATATAGCATCTTTCTGTTCGGGGGTTATAATNAAAAATTTTAACAAAAGTTATTTATATGCGATTGCATCAATATCTATCACTTAAGCAGAATATGGTGATTGATTATGAATAAAGCGTCGAAATTCAAAGATTCGGGAGTGATGCTGAAGGTCGCATTTCTTCTGATGATGCTCATGAGCCTCGCCTCAGGTAATCAAACGCCGGGCGGCGATGGCAATCTGACCAACGACCAGCAATGGAGTTTGCTCGTGAATGATGTAGGAGCGTCGGTTCAAGAATCTGCAGGCGTGGAGAGTGATGTCGCAGATATCAATACTATCGGCACGGCCACGTTCGTCTTCGATTTTCTGAACCAATCCGCGCTGGAAGGAGCTGAGAAGGTCGTAATCGCAAACGATACGGCTAAAATCATAAAGCTCAAAGCCGAGGATGTTAACAATGATCTCCTGGACTATGCAATTATTCGATCGCCGAGCCACGGAAAGATAAGTGGAACTGCGCCAAACATCGTTTATATTCCCGATAAAGGTTACATCGGCAATGATACGATAGTTTTTGGTGTCCGTGACCAAATCGGCAACTTGCAAAATATTACTATCTCTATCGACGTGATCGAGCTTTACCATGAACCATCCGTAAGAATCCTCAGTCCGTTTGATGGCGCGATATTCACCTCTTTCGCAGATACTTTCTCTGCACAAATACCTCTTCGCGCCGTGGCTTCGGGTGGGGCAACATCCATTACATTCTCTGATTATGATTACTCCTCGGGATTTGAGACAGATATCGGAACAGAGTCCTGCCCAACTTCCGGTGATGAAAATTGTCGCGTCACCATGTATGGCGACTTTTCTGCCGGCAAACACGCTCTGATTGCCAGGGCATCCTTTGCCTCAGGCATCATCAATTCATCACCTGTCACGATCATCGTCAATCCGCCGGAGCCAATTGTGCAGATTGCCACTCCTCTGGATGGAGAGATCTTCACGTCCCCTGCCGAAATTACGATTACTGCAAAGGTGGACGTGATCACTGAGGGCAACGGCATAGCCGATGTTGTGTACTTTGAGAATTCTCACTTGCTGGGAAGACCCATCGATAACGTTTCGCCTTATACCTTTGTCTGGGAAGGCGTGACGCCAGGCGTGTATAATCTTCAGGCAAGAGCTACAGACGATATGGGCAACACAGCCGTATCACCGATCGTTCTGGTAGTAGTTGTTCCGCCCAAGCCTTTGAGCAAGTCCGATCTGGTGATTGGCATGAAGTCCTCGCCAAATCCAGCTCCTGCCGGCGGGCTGCTGAACTATGTTCTCACCCTGACCAACAGAGGACCGGATAGCGCAACCGATGTAGTCGTCGAGGACTACCTGCCGCCGGAGCTGAGCTTCATAAACTACAAGGCCAGCCAGGGAATCTATGAGGACGGAATCTGGAATGTAGGAGGCCTGACCAAGTATCGCAGTGCCAAGCTCGTGCTTACCGTTCAAGCACCTTCGGAGGATGTGCCGGGACAGCTAGCCAATACAGCATACGTGTATGGAGGTGAACTGGACCCGGACAACTCCAACAACCATGTCACGGCGTACACCAGAATCAGATCCATCAGCAACTCCTCACCGGAGTGAGCGTCGCTGGGAACTGGCGGGAGGCTATGCCTCCTGCAATCTTTTTTCGGCTGTAATTATTGATTTGTTCAGACACCGATAAAATTAGTTCAGGTATGTTTGCCCTGGACGAGTTGCAGGTCTCGCATAACCTATCATGCCATGCAAAAAAGAGATCGCGACCTTGATTCCGGGCTCTCCGCCATCTTATCTTCAAGCCCAAAAAAGGTCTGTTTTTCCGCTTGTCTAATTGAAATGAAATCTATGCTATGTAGGAGACGCTGGATCGGTCGAAGTCCTGCACCAGCTCCAATCCCGTATCATCCGGCTTCCAGGCAACATCGGGATAGACCAGATGCTTCATGAAGCTCTCTGTGCCGCAGGCTATTTGCGTAGCGAGATGCTCTTCTCCAAGAGCGTTTCTGGTGAGTTCGTGGACCTTTGAGCGGACAAGGCCCTCATCCAGGTAGCCCAGGGAGTGAATATACTCGTGCAGCAGTACATGAAAAACATAAGGCTTGTAGAGCTCCGGGCGTGTCTCCATGATCCTTTGCAGCGGAATCTTGTTCAATACTATGACGTTTGAGCCGACGGTGAAGAAGCCTCCGAAGAAACCCTGCGGCTGGTTTCCCAGGTTTGCCATGCCCAGCATCAGGCCGCCTCTGCTCTTGCCGATGCTGCATTGCACCAGTGATTTTACAACCTCAAAGATATCCGGCAGCGATTTTGCGTCATCCAGCTTTGATTTGAAATCAATCCTCATCTACGTCTATGGTTAGACGCTTCCTAGTATTTAACACTAACCTATGGTTACTATTACTGGGTGCCAAAATAGAAGAGCCTTGTTGATTCATAAATAGAAGCCTCTTGATTCCTGATAGGAATCTATTGATTCATTCCCACTGTAATTTAAAAAATACTAATTTAAAAAAAATTTGGCCTAAAACAAATAGGCAAATCCTCTCTCTCGCCTGTTCGATCAATCTCCGACGTAAATTCGATCCTTGCCGTCATATGGCGGGGTGAAGATGCAGACGAGCGCCATGTTCCCGTCTCCCACACCGGCAAAATCATGGACTGTCATCGGCGGTATGTAAATCAGATCTCCGGCTTTGACGAGACGGGTCTTTCCGGCTATGGTCATATTGGCCTGTCCATTCACGATGTAGTCGATCTCATCCCTGTACCGGTGATAATGTGCTCCGAAGCTCTTGCCCGGCTCTATTTGAGTCACATTGATGGAAGCGTTCTTTCCCAGGGCCGCGTTTCGGGTCAGAAAGCCGATCATGGGATCTATCGGATTATCCTTTGCAAATTGATCGATGTTAACAAGAGTGAATTCCGTGCCGAAGTTTTCCGCAGATCCGGCTGGCGTGCCGGGTGCAGATTGGTTCAGGGTGTCTGAAGCCGCCCAGCTCAATGCCGAAGTGCAGCAAAGAGCCAGGATCATCAAGGAAATGATTTTTCTCATTCTTTTGCCTCCCTATTTTGCAGTCTATCGCGACCGGATTAGCATAAAAATTTAGTCAGTAAGGGGCAATAAACCTTTGCAAATTTGTGAACGAATTAATTCTCAATCCAGATCCAACATCGTCCGGCGTGGCCGAAATATTCGATGCAGTGACTCCCGGCCAGGACCAGATCTGCAGAGAGGATCGCTTAACTTTCTCGGTTAGACATACTATTATATCCTGACAAGTCCTAAATCCGAGACGTGAGATGTGACTTCATTTGGTGAAAAGTGCCAATGAAAATCGATCACTCTCCCCTCTCCGGAAGGAGGAGCGGAGATATAACTAACAGTTGTTGAGGAGGTTCTCAAAAATGAGATCAGGTCTGTCTATGCGAACCCTGTTTGCCTTAGTGTTAATTGCACTACTTTGCGCGGGGGCTCTGGCCAAAGACTATCAATTCTCTGGCAACGGTGAACAAACAGGACAAAAAGCTGCGATCAGTTTCAGTATGGATGAATACAACCAGGTAACCAATGGTGTAATGACCGTAGAAAGCATCTGCGAAGGTTCCTATCATTTAGGTGCAGGGGAATTGACTTTCTCAGGACCCATGAACAATTTAGCGTTTAGAGGCACCAACGACCCATGCGATAGCGCCCCTTATGACACATATGGATATATGTCAATAATATATTCACCTGGATGGGGAGTTTATGTGGTGCTGAATGGGCAAGAGCCGGGTGCTGGTGAAACAGGCTGGATATTTAAGTCTTCATCTGATCCATTTCAATGATCACATGGCTTAAAGGGTAACGGGAGATAAGTCCTATTTTTAGCAGGGGATGAACGGTCACGTCACTCCCTTGCACAGCTCCCCGCTCTCCAGGTCCTCGCGAAAGAAGTCCTGCCTGGTGCGCCGCGCCAGCAGCAGATCCATCTTTCTCCCGGCATAGAAGGGTGCGAGCCTGAGCATCTCACCGGCAAACCACCGGGGATAGAGCCGCTTCACCTTGTTGTAGCGCAGCCAGTGCAGATCGTAGTAGCGGGCGTTCATCTGCCAGACGATGTACTGCACCTCCTCGTCGCTGAGGTGCTTGGTCCTCAGGTTGGCGTGCAGCCCATCGTACTTGGTAAAATCGTTCCTGGTGACCAGCCCCATCTCCTGCAGTTCTTCCCGCATCCGGGTCTTGGGGTAGGGCGTGTTGATGTAGAAGATGGGAAAGTCCACCTTCAGCCTGCGGGCCAGGCGGAAGTTCTCCCAGATGTCCTCGGCATCGTCATCGGGGTTCCCGCTGATGAGGCCCGTGGAGACGATGATGTTGTTCTCGTGCAGATACTGCACCGCTTTCTCCGCGTCGTCGGACATTCTGCCCTTGCCGAGGAACTGCAGGTTGCGCTTGTTCACGCTCTCCACGCCGAGGAACACGCCGTCGAAGCCCGCTTCTCCCATCTTGTCCACCAGATGCTTGCTGGAGGCGATGCCTGAAGCCGATGCCTGGGTCTTGTAGCGCAGGTGGGTGAGGCCGGCATCGATGATGGCCTGGCAGAGCTTCTCCAACCTCTTCGGGTCCAGGGTAATGTTGTCGTCCGGGAAGAAGATGGAGCCGGCCCCGTGCGCTTCAGCGTCCCGGATGTCCTCGATCACCCGCTCGATGGAAAACTTGCGAAATCTGCGCCCGTACATGAGGTTGATGCTGCAGAACTTGCAGCCCTGCGTGCAGCCGCGGCTGGTCTCCACGCAGTCGATGGGAACATTGAAGCTGTAAAATCCCTTGGTGATAAGCCGGGCATCCCGGTACGGCATCATGATCTCCTCGACTTTGAGCAGAGGCCGGGGGGGATTATGCACCATTTGCGGCGCCGTTTGCACAGCCTTGTCTTTTTGCTCATCCCTGTGATAGGAGAGCCCTAAAATATCTTTCAGGTTCTTGCCGGACTGCAGGGCTTCTATCAGCTCCCGGAAGGTGGCTTCGCCCTCGCCTCGAATGATGTAGTCGATGAGCGCGGCATCCCGGCTTGCACCGATCTCCTCATAGGCCAGCGTGGGATGATATCCTCCAAAGACGGTCTTCGCTCCTGCATCTTTGGCGATCCCGGCCAGCTCTAAAGCCTCACGGTACTGGAAGGACATGGCGGTCAGTCCGACCAGATCGTAGCCGTTCACCATCCTGCGCACGTATTCCCTGTGGTCCGCCAGGCCATGAATGTCGGCCACGTGGACGGTGCAAACGTCCTGTGCGTGTGCTGCCAGAGAGACCAGCCCGAGGTTTGGAACGCGGGCGATGCGGTCGAAGTCCTTCTGGACGATTGGCGAAGATAATAGCAGTACCTTCATGCTGACAATACCCTCATGCTAAAGCATCTTCATGCGAGAATGGCCTTCATTCCTCATTCACTTTGAGCAATCTCGGTCCCTGGTTCCAGTCAAACCTGTTGGCTCTGCTGATGTAGGCCGCCACCTCTCTCACTCCCGACCAGCCGCCGTAGCGGTAGGCGTTCCCCCACACGCGGGCCGAGGTGCGCAGCGGCGTGGACCAGGAATAGGTCTGCTTGAAGGACCAGTCCAGGATCTTCGGGAACTCCTCAGACGGTATATGGGGATGGTTCCAGACCATGTGCTTTCCGTCATGGTTATGATAATCGTGATCCCAGATCCCGTACTTCTCCTCGATCTCCTTCCAGAGGGGCGTCTGGGGCAGAGGCGTGATGACGCAGATCTGGGTGATGTCTATCTTCAGGGCGGCCAGCTTCGGGATATCCACCTTCAGGCTCTCCATTGTGTCCTCCTCGAAGCCTATCATGTAGTAGCCGACGGTGCCGAAGCCGTATTTTTGCAATTTGTGGATCGTGTCCAGGATGTCCTCGGTCCCTTCCTTCTTTTTGATTTCGTCCAGCCGTTCCTGGTGCAGATTCTCGATGCCGATGGCCGCTCCCCCAAAGCCCGCCACATTCCTGCCATTCTTGCGTCTCATCTCCGCCCAGTCGTCTATCTTTTTGCGCAGATAATCCGCCCGGGCCATGCACCCCCAGACCATGCCGTACTTGTCCAGGAGCTTCACGACCTCATCGGCATGGCGGCGATTGCATCCGAAGTTCTCGTCCTCGATCAGCACCACGTTTATGCCGTTCTCCTTGTAGTAAGCCAGGACCCGCTCGATGCTCTTCAGCGAGATAATGTTGGGTTTATTGCAGAAGACCGGGGTCTGGCAGAACTTGCAGCCCACCGGACAGCCGCGCGTGGTAAAGAGCACGCCGTAGATGTTCAGCTTGATATTGAAGGGCGTGTTGAGATACTCAATGAGCGGAGGGTGAATTATGTCTTTTATCTGCCTGCCGAAGTAGGGGGCGAGCTGGTGCTCGGAATAGCCCACGAAGATCCTGTCGAACTTATCCTGGACTGCGGTCGTCAGCGCGCCGTAATTTCCGGCCCACACCTCGTTTACGCCGGCACTGCGTGCCGCATCCACCATCTCCATCGCCTCGTGGGTTTCGCTCAGATAGAAGGAGAGGCCAATGACGTCCCAGCCCTCTTGCAGCTTCTTCTGGTACTCTTCCCATGTGGGAAATTCCAGGATCTCCAGCTCAGGGATGTTCTGCTTCAAGAAGCGCAGGCCGAAGGACTGGATACGGGGCCAGTAGAACCTGAACCATGACCTGGTATTAGCTCCAATGTAGTCGTAAGGCTCGGAGCCTTTCCTGTAAACGGTGGTGAAGAGAACCCTGGGGGCCATAATCGATCTGTCCCATCCCATGGGAGATTAACCTTACGATTTTCCCAAATTGGCCGAAATTTTCTTGTCCCCGAAAGACAGGATCTATCTCGTGAAAAATCAAGATGTTGCAGCAATCCTCTACGAAATGGCAGAGCTGCTGGAGCTGCATGCCGAGAATCGTTTCAAGATCATCGCCTACGGCAAAGCCGCTCGTGCCGTCGAGTCCCTGAAGGAAGATGTGGGGAAGGTCTGCCGGGAAGGAAAGCTGCAATCCATTCCCGGCGTGGGAAAGGCCATCGCCCAGAAGGTAGAAGAGTACTTGAAAACCGGCCGGATCCAGGCCCACCAGGATCTNCTGGCGCAGACGCCGTCCGGCCTTGCCGAGCTTCTCAAGATCTCGGGCCTGGGGCCCAAGACCATCTTCCTGCTGCACGAGAAGCTGGACGTCTCTAATCTGGAGGATCTGGAGAAGGCGGCCAGGGAGCACCGCATCAGGCGGCTGCCCAGGATGGGGGCGGTTCGTGAGAAGAATATCCAGAGGTCCATCGAGAGATACAAGAAGCGCAGCAGCCGCATCCTCTACAGCGTAGCCGAGCCCATCGTCAATGAGACCCTGGCATTTCTGCGGTCCCTGGAGGGGCTCGAGCATATCACTGCGGCTGGAAGCTATCGCCGCGGCAAGGAGACCGTGGGCGACATCGATATCCTTGCCACTGCCGCCAGGCCGGAGGAGATCGTGGCTGCCTTCGTGCACATGCCTCTGGTGGAAGAGGTCCTAGCCAGGGGTCCCACCAAGGCCAGCGTCATCGTGCAGGAGACGATTCAGGTGGACCTGCGCATCGTGGAGCACCGATCGTTCGGCACGGTGCTGCAGTATTTTACCGGCTCCAAAGATCACAACGTCAGCCTTCGCCAGCTTTCCCTAGGTCGCGGCTATTCCCTAAGCGAATACTCTCTGACGCGCCTGGCCGACAGTTTGGATCTCTTCTTTGACCGGGAGGAGGATCTTTATGCCCATCTGGGACTGCAGTACATTCCCCCGGAACTGAGAGAGGACCGGGGCGAGATCGAGGCGGCCAGGAGGGGCTTGCTGCCCGTGCTGGTGGAGCTCGGGGATATTCGCGGGGACCTGCATGTGCACAGCGATTGGTCGGACGGCAGGGCATCCATCCAGGAGAACGCCCGGGCGGCACAGGCTCTCGGGTACGAGTACCTGGCCCTTTGCGACCACTCGCCGTCGGTGGGCATCGCCGGGGGACTTTCACCCGAGAAGCTGGAGGAGAAGATCGAGGCTGTAGCTGCCGCGAATGAGAATTTGCAGGGAATCACCGTCCTGGTGGGCACGGAAGTGGACATCAAAGCGGACGGCAAGCTGGACTACCCCAATGATCTCCTGGCCAGGTGCGATGTCGTCGTCGCCTCGGTCCATATGGGCCAGCAGCAAAATGAGAGGGCCATTACAGGGCGGCTGATCTCGGCCATCGAGAACGAGTTCGTGCACATCATCGGACACCCCACTGGCAGGATCATCAATATGCGTGAACCTTACGAGGTCGATATGAAGGCAGTGCTGGAGGCGGCGGCAAGAACGGGAACGGCTCTGGAGATCAACGCCTATCCCAGTCGGCTGGATCTGAACGATGTTTGGGCGAGGGAGGCCAAGGAGATGGGCGTGCGAATGTGCATAAACTCTGATGCGCATGAGCCGGGGCAGCTGGTCGTCATGAAGTACGGCCTGAACGTCGCCCGCCGAGGCTGGCTGGAGAAGAAGGATCTGCTCAATACCCTCAGCTTGCAGGAGCTGCAAAAGGCGCTGTCGGGTTAGACGATCGACCTCGGGCTTTGATATGAATTTGCAAAAATGGAAAGACAGAAAAGCTCCATCCTTCATGGAGCATTCCCTTTTCTTCCTTTACCACACGCTTTTATGTAAGGAGAGTGCAAGAAAGGCGAAGCAGACAATGGTTGCACGAAGATGAGTTAGGCATGGAAATGAACGAGCACAAGAATCTCCGCTTGGCCGCATCAATTGCAGCTTTGATCCTGGCCTCTGCTGCCGTCCTATGTCTTCCCGGAGCCGCCGTTACGTGGCAATACGAGACAGACTCGAATTCGACTGCAGGGCAAGGTCAGGCCTCCGTTTCTCCCTCCGGCTCTGCATCCGGCGCAGGGGGCGTCTCTCCCGTAAAGATAGGATCGTCCGGCAGCGGAAAAGCTGCGAGCGGCAGCCTGTGGGGCTGGGGCGGGGCGCCCAGAGGATTCTCTGTCAACAATGGAACCCTCGGCTATCCCGCGGATTATTACACCGGCCATTTCAATCTGGGATATCCCGCTCAAAATGATACCTACGGACGCAATGATCAGCGGAATTTGAGCAGGTATTCCACGGGTTTCACCACAGGCGGGCTTGCCAAAGGCATGAATATCGGATCTATTCTCTCATCTGACGGGTATTCCAGCTATGATCCCTGGAATAATTATCCAGGCTATGATCCCAATTATCCCAACGGCTATCCCAGTTCCTGATGGTCCTCAATAGATAAGTTAATATCTTAAACCAAAATTTTATTATGGGATCCAAAATGAATGCTGAGATCACATCGCTCCTCGACCAGGATGTCTACACCCAGAAGGGCGTATTTGTGGGCAGAGTAGATGATGCTGTGCTCGATCCGGAGAAGGGCGTTGTAAGCGGTCTTGCCCTCGGGGACGTGAACAAGGACCTCTTCGAGCTGAAGGGCAAAGGCATCATTATTCCCTACCGCTGGGTTACCGCCGTGGGAGACATTATCATCATCAGGCACCTGACCAGAGATGCAAAGATTGAGCGCAAAGACGGCTAGCTGGGAGATCTACTCCGGCCTCTGCTCTCGCGCGCCCCTGATGGTGAGAGCAGACGGGCGGGGCTTCAAGAAGCTCCTCGAAGACTGCCAGAAGCCCTATGACCTGGGCTTCGCCAGATCGATGGTCCAGGCTGCGGCAAGCTTCTTCGTTGACTCGGGTTTTTCACCGGCTCTCGGCTTTACATTCTCAGATGAGATCAGCCTGCTTTTTTTCGAGCCTCCCTTCGCGGGCCGGGTGGAGAAGATCGACTCTGCCGTCGCCGGCTTTCTCTCCGCCGCTCTATCCCTGAATCGGGGCAGGCTTTTGAGCATGGACTGCAGGACCATCCCTCTCTGCCGGGCGGAGATCATCGACTACTTGGCGGAGCGGCAGGCTGAGACCTGGAGAAATCACATCTTCTCTTACGGCTTTTACCAGCTCGTGAACGAAGGGCTCAGCACCGCTGCCGCCATGCAGCAGCTGCGCGGCATGAAGGAGCAGGAGATTCATGAACAGGTCTTCCAAAAGGGCGTAAACCTGGCCAAGACACCTGCCTGGGAGAGACGGGGTGTGATGGTCTACAGAAAAGACGATCGAGTGGTGCAGGACTGGGAACTGCCGCTCTTCCGGTCGGGTGATGGGCAAAAACTCCTCTCTGAGATCATCGGAGACAAGTGAAAGACTAGATCGGAGATCGATTCGGCCTGCAATCCGGCCCAAGGATCAGCCCTGGATTTTGCAGAATCTGGGTCGGGACAGGCCGCCGACGGTTGATCCTTTTGATTGTATGTTGAGTATGGATTGTCAACTGTGCTGTCAGCTTCTCTGAATTGTGCGCCCGATGAAAATTAAATTTGAATCACGATTTGTAGGATGATTCTGAATTAGGTGTTTGAAGTCAGAATCTAGATTCATGATCTATAGCAATGATTAAATTTTTAATCTTGAAATAGTTTCGGATAAGCAAATCTGATGGAAACTACGAATAATATTTGGGTTTGAAATCCCTTAACTCCAAGCCCTCTCTTGGTTTAAAGCTCGTGATAAATTTCATCGCACTTCGCGACGCATCCCGGCGGGGCTGGAATGAGTAAACCTGAATCTGAAGATATTATCCGCGTTGCCAAAAAAAAATGGTTGTGGCAAGCTTCTAGCTTACTATGCATTTTGCGTAGATCCCGATGCCGTTTGTGAGCCAGAGCACATCGCCCGAGGCCACGCCCGTCAGCGGCACGATCACTCTGAAATTGTGCGGGATAAGCGGCTCTTGACCCTTGGTGAACGTGTAGGGATTGGCCTCAATATACTGGGTCCATGGCAGCCTGCCCACGACAGTGCCCTTGTTTCCATCGAGCTTAATGATGGTAAGCTTTCCCACATCTATTATCGCAGTGCCTATGTTCTCGATCACTACATTGCTGGTATCTGCAGTCATTATAAGCAGCGGTGCGGCAGGGTCGATAGCGTCTGTGCTTGCTCCACCGTCTGTGCTTGCTCCACCGTCTGTGCTTGCTCCGCCGTCTGTGCTTGCTCCGCCGTCTGTGCTTACTCCATTGCCCCCGGCGCATGCCGACAGCGTCATCGCCATGAAGGCGAATCCGAGTATCGTCCTTAATTTCATTTCGGATCTCACCAAAAAACAGACTAATGTATTTGGTACTATTTATCAGTTAGGGTTTGCATCCACTACTTATTTTCAAATGAACTTAAAATGAAAAATCATAATGTGGTCGCAAAACAAACGCTATTCTTGCCAAGGATTAAGAGTTACCGGTACTTAGCAGCGTAAAATACTTCTTTATTATCTCTTTGTTTTGAGGCGGCATGCTCTCGATGTACAGCTCCGAGGAGACTGCGGCTGCCTCTCCTTCCTGGGATTGCTGAAAGGTGCGCTCGATAGGCTGAGTATTCCTCGCGATGGAGCCGGCTCCAACTCCCGGGTAAAGCGTAAGGTCCAGCTTGTTCTCGCTCAACACGGCCAGGGAAGGTTTGCCGTAGAGGTTTCCGGTTAGATTGGTCCCGGTGGACTTCTGTGGCTGCTCAACGCTTTGTGTTCCCAATACTCTGTCTTTTAAGTCTGCCAGAGACTGAAAATCGGCAGGAGTTATATCCGCGCTGATCTGGCTTTGAGCGATGAAAATTGTGATGCCCAAGAGAAGTACTGCGACGACTACTCGTTTGGTTATCTGTTTGCGGTTCAAGATCTTAGCGGGCTTGACATGGGAAAGGATTGCTTTGAGCTCTCTTGCCAGGCTTTGCATGGGCAGGGAATTCACGTCGCGATTATCATAAGCGGTCTTGGTTTTCTCAGAGAGCTGTTCTCCCAGCAGAGAGAAGAAATTGGGCCTCCTGCGCCCGGCGATGATTCTTGCAGCCAAAATCCCAAAGACAGCGCACAAAATGGCAGGCAATGCAGCGATTACCCGATAATCCTGCCAGTAGAAATGCATAAAAGCGGGAAGTCCCAGCAACTCGACTACGGTGTAGGCAGCGATTGATAGTATTATCGCATCCAGGATCCAAATCACTCGCAGATGCCGGCGGTATGCCTCCATAAGGCGATTCAGGGGAGCAAGGAAATCATAGGACCCATTCACAATAATTATTCTGAAGGTTTGAATAAATAGTTTCCGGATTGGCCCTCGCAAAGAAGTCGGCTCGATGAGCTGAAAAGAGTTATACTTATAATTTCCGTAGGGAAAATAGGGCGATTAATAGCGATTTTAGAATTGCATATGCTCTCATTCCTGAAAGCAAGAAGATTCGGGGGCAATCTGCGTCCATCACCTATGGAGGGATTTGGGCGAACTCCTCGAAGGTACGAAGGCACGCTCTCAAAGGAGACCAGCGCCCAACGGGGCAGTTGCGACCTTTTCGGTGCGAAGGAACGCGATCATAATAGGCATCATTCGGCCCTCGACCAGCGTAGCTGCGTATTTTCATGTCACGGTGGAAGGGTGAGCAACCGGATATTATTTTATACGGCGGATATTTCTACGAAGGCTTTTATGTCCCGCAGATCACCACAATCACGGGTCTGCAATCCGGATTTCATACCGTGGTCCTGACGTCTGACACCATCGGCAAGGTCTGCTGCCTTGACTGGTGTTCGGGATACCTCAGCCCCTGGACGGCTATTATACGCGGTTCTTCATCTCCACGTGCATGCAGATTGTGCATAGCTGGGGCGGGAAGACTTGGACGCAGGCATATTTTGCCATCTCCGATGCCGATCCGGCGTTGATTCAGGCACAGGAGAATCTAGCGCTTGCCGAGCTGCGAGCACTGGGATTTCATGTCAAGCTCATCGATGTCAGTGGCTGGAATCCGGATGGTGATGATAGCTACGATGGGGCAGCACAGTAGCCAGACAGGGCACACGAAGCTGGCCGGATACTTTTTGGCACAATATAAAAAAGGATTTCAGATAGCGCCTAGGTACTCCGAGGAATCTGGATGTGAGCTAAGGCCGAAAAACACATATCGACCTCCGCTATCTTCTATCGGCTCCGTTCCAAGGAGACCCTTCAGCTCCTGTGTGATATTGGCCCCATTATCGACGTATCCCGCGCGATCGATATACAGGCCGGAGAATCCGTTTTGCGGAGCCATCTCCACCAGGACCGGCAACGGCAGGGCGGTGATGTTCTCTATCCAATCTGCGCCGGGTCGACCTTTCATCGCCCCATAGCTCCAATGCAGGTTTTTGGAATGCAAATATGCCTTCATGGGCGAGCAGTCAGTCATGCCATTTACGTTGCCCCCTTCTGGATACGACAGATATGGCAACTGGAGGATAGTAACGCCGGGTGGCATCGCGGCCTCGATCTTGCCGATAAAGGCATCGTCGTTGATATACTCCTGCTTTATCCGCTCGTAATCTGTCGAAACGGATGGGTAAGGGTAAAAAGATCCGGTCTGATCGAGGATGCCGCCTGCCAGGAGAAGCACCAGGAATGCATTAAAAAGCAATCTCTTACTTTTATATTTCTCGCGCATCAAGTCCAATACCACCATGAGAGCCGCCATCGAAAAGAAAGCTATGAAGACACATATGCGGTCGTAGCATCTGATCTCTGGCGAGATGAGGTACGACATGATGGTTCCTAGGCCGCCTACACATGCGAGCAGCAGAGCCGCGATATTCAATTGGCTCAAGGATAGCAGTCTCTCATCGAAGAGGCCTCGATAAAATAAGCATGCAATTAAGATTAAGAATCCCGCGCTGATCACAATACCCAATGCAATAGCACTATGGTTACATAGTGGAGCAGATTTAAAATATCTGTCCGTGGCCGAGGCCATAAATTGCAATCGGTGGATATCAATGGGCAGAAGAAGCTGTATTATTTTCAGTCCATAATACTCAGAATCCGATGGGAATCGTTCGGCAACCTGTGGGTTCTTTCCATTGTCATGCTGATATATTAGGGTCGGACTGACGTTTATGATCACAGTTAGCAAAATTAATGCCGCTAGTAATACAGAAATCACAATAGGAGCCGTGTTTTTGTGGCGAGAGGCCGATATGATGCCCGCGACAACTACGAAAAAGAGGGAAAAAATAGGATAATAAATATAGGTCGATCCAATTAAAATGCATACAATAATAGAGAGAATCAAATTTCGATTTATCGGGCGCAGGCTTATCTTATTCTGGAAGATCCACCACGACACCAGAACCACGAGCGGTATAACATAATATGCTGCCAGGAATAAATGCCCCTCGCCCCTCCAAAAGTGATAAGGCAGAAACGCATATAGCAAGCTCCCGAGAGCAGCGACAGCATTCGATATTCCCATCTGCCTTAAAACGAGCATCGATGTCAGGGCGGTTAAGGGAAAGGTCAGTAAGAAAAAGAAATTCATTGCGAAGGCATAGTTTGGAACAAACAGGCCAATAATTTTTATGATAATAAAATCCAAATTATTTGATAGCGGGAAATCATATAATGTCTGGCCGATTGGCGCGCCGAGGTAGCTGTTCTGTAGATACCAACCATTGTCGATGAGGCCCTTAATCCAGCCACTCGACAGCAGGCCATCACCGAAATAGCTGAATGGAACCCACAGATCGGCGCGCCAGAGCTGCAATAGCCAGATCTGCACCAGGATGCACAGAACAACCACGCTTACATATGGCATATATTTTCTCATTTTCAGACTCCCAGCTTCGGCACATGCGCCAGGTAGCTCTTTCTTATCTATGTGATCGTAGATATCAATCGCCTCCCTCCTGACGTCGCCCCGCAGCTCCTGGATGAATTCCCTTGGCATCCCCGCTCGGCGCAGATGGGTGGTGAAGAAGTGCCGACAACAGTGTGCGGAGAAATGATCTTCCATGCGAGTGGAAGCCGCGTCATGCAGTCCTGCCCGTATCGCGGCCTTCCGGATCATATGATCGATTCCGCCCCTGGTCAGTCTCTCGCCTCTGGTGGAGAGGAAGAGCGCTTTCCCAGCTGATCCTTCACGGCCTTCGCGGAGTGCCAGCCAGCGCTTCAGATAGTATGCCGCTTCGTCATCGAAAAATACGATGCGGTTAGTTCTCTTTTTGGTGTTTTTTAGCAGAAGACTATTATCGGTCCAGTGGATACTATCGACATCCAGCGATATCAGTTCGCCCTTGCGGATGCCCGTCTTGAAGAGCATGAGAACGATGGTCCTGTCCCTGAGATCCATGAAGGTTTCTACCAGGACTGCCGCGTCCTCCACCGAGACAATCTTATGAGTCTCGCTTTCGTCATCATTCTTGTGCCGTTGCATGTAGCGGCGACGACCCTCGATCACCGGATTCTTGTAAGTCAAGCCTTCGAAGATCAGCCAGTAGTAGAGGCCAGTGCTTGATATCGCGCAGCTTGAGCGGTGCTGGAAGCTATGATCTGGATGACGCGGCCTTTATATCGAGGATCAGGCATACGTAGCCTTATGCGCCTTGTGGATATAAGAATTCCGGAATTTATGAGGACTGAAAGAGTTTATACCACCAGGTTTATTCCGTATAGCTGCAGCGGACAGCGGATTATAAGATTTTGCGAAAGCAAAAGCAGCAAAATCGTCGGCTAGAACGCGAAGCGTGTCCGTGAATCAGGCCTATCTAAGGTTTCAATGGCAGCAATATCATTACAGTAAAATGCGCAGTTGAAAATTTAGCGGCACTACTTGAAGATCGCATCAGTTTAGAAATGGCAAAAATGGCAAGAATAGATGGGCTAAGTCTGAAGCTGCTGATAATCCTGGTAGCTTTTGCTCTGGTACCGATGATCACAGTTGGTTTTTTATCCCTCGCGGAGATGGACCGGGCGTCGTTAGATGTGCAGAATAATATTTCCAGCCTGAGCACTTCATTGAACCGCTCCGCGCTCGCGGTTGCCCCCAATGATGCCGACCAGATGCAGCTGGCCATTGCCAAGGCCGGTCAGTACGACGAGTTTTTCACGCGCATTGCCTCCGAGAATGAATTGATTGCCAGCTATGCTTCGATGGGCGATCAGAATGATAGCTGTAGCACTCCCCCTGGAATCTGGATTGCGCCATCGTCGTCCAATCAATCCGGATCAGGGGAAAGGGATGCCACCGTCAGATCGCTATGCGCGCCGGCAAAGATTATGCAGAATCTGCTGCGTGCTGAGCCGTACCTTTCTCTCTCTTATATCGGGACCGAAGACGGCGTGCTCGTGACCTGGCCTTACGATAATGCCACCTTCCGCAATGCTGCTCCTTTCGGCTACAAAGACATGCCCTATTATTCTCTGGCAAAAGCCAAGAAGGGGACCATCTGGTCAGAGCCTTATCCGAATTCCAGGGGCAAGATGGCGATCACCGTCACGACGCCCATCTATCGCAAAGATCAATTCGCCGGCATTGCGGGAATGGATGTCTCCCTGGAGCCTATTCTCAGAGACCTGACCTCCATGAGCGGCAGAGGCTATCCTTTCCTTCTGGATGGGGCGGGAAAGATCGTCTCCAGGCCGAGTGTCAGGCCGGATGGGGCTATAAAAGAGCTCTTCGCAGCCGACAACCTATCCGAGGTTGAGAATCCCGATGCCAGGAAGCTCGCCGAGCGCATGACTGGCGGGAAATCGGGTTCGATCATAATCGGTCTCAAGGATTCAGATGCATATGTCGCTTTCTCGCCCATAGCTAAGGTGGGCTGGAGCTTCGCCGTAGCCTACCCGGCGGAAGAGATGAGCCTGCCGGCGAGGTTCATTGATGCGGGCATCAAAGACGTCGCGAAGAGAGCGACACAAGGCTTGAATGATGCCGCCGCAAAGACAACCCAATATGCGCTGCTGATCTTTGCATTGACCTCGGCGGTCGTCCTTGTCTTCGGCATCCTGATGGGCCGCCGGATCAGTGGCCAGATCGCCTCCATCGCAAATGCCGCGGAAAGTATCTCGCGCGGCGAATTCGACGTAGAGGTCAAGACGTCGGGAGAGCTTGAGCCGGTAGGCGAAGCCATCAATAAAATGGCTCTCGGCTTCAAGAGCTACTCCGCGCGGCTGGAAGGCGAGGCGGTGCAGAGGGGAGGCTCCGGAAAGGAGACTGCATTCCTGGAGGGCATCAAGCGTAATCTGGTGCCTGCTGAAATACCTGAGACGGAAGGCTATGAGATCCTCGCGTTTTATCGCCCTTCGGATAAGGACGGCTTCGACCTTTACGATGTCGGCGAAGCGGACGGCAGAGTCGCCCTGGCCATGGCGGGCGTCGGTGGCGACGGCATCCAGGCTGCAATGCTGGCCATCATGTCGCGAACACTGATTCGCGCCTCGCCCAATAAATTGAATCCCGCACTGGCCATTCAGGAGCTGAACACGCAGATAAATCAGCACGCTCGCGGGCTGAATCTGGCCTGCTTTTATGCATTGCTCGATCCGGTGAATCACACATTGGAGTACGTAAACGCCGGCTTTAATCCGCCGTTTATCGTCGATCCGGGTGGCATGGTCGACACCCTTGGCGGGGGAGGCATAGCCTTGGGCATGCTTGACCGTATGGAGCTGAAAGAGGAGCGCATACCCATTCAACCGGGCGATGTCATGGTCATGTATTCGAATGGCTTGGTTGAGGCAGAGAATAGCTATAAGAAGCATTTCGGAATTGAGCGGCTGATTAATCTGATCATAAGCAACCGGGAGCATTCCGCTTCGGAGATCCTTGCCGCCGTAGAGACCGAGCTGGATGGTTTCTCGAAGAACCAAATGGCTCTATCCGATGTTACTCTTGTGATTATCAAGCGAAGCTAGAGCTCTGGAATTATGGTTGATTTCAGAGCATTGGCTTTTTCAAATTCCTATTTCGAATTTTAAATGCTGCCCGGAACATCTTGGGAAAAATTCGTGATGCATGATTAAGAATGCAATTTTTTAAATAATATATAAATGTCGGTCACTTAATTTGTCCTTCTTGCAGTTGCGCCATCTTTAAATACAAGTGTTGTATAGGTGAGGAGGCCGATGTGATGGGATCAAGGGCTTTGATTCACATCTCTCGATCAAAGTCGGGAGATGCAGTGAACCGAAATCCTTAAATATAAATCTCGATCATCATCGTTGCCGAAGGGGCAGCATTTCGAGCTTTCCTCGCGCATTACCGAGAGTTTTTCTCTTTGGTTTGCCAGGAAGGGCCGAAAGATATAAATAGTAATGCGCCCTTTTGTGTTAGGCCGCTACTGAGTGCATGAAAAGGTCTGTCGAAAGGCAAACCTTAAATAGTAGAAATGCATACAGTAATGGGCCGATGAGGCGTCGCAACACAAAGGCTACGACCCTGATTCATGATGGGCCGAGTTCCAAGTTGCGATATAAAACAGAGATGGAGACGCGAGATT
>JGI24732J26686_1000359_pt1 | contig 27263 bp, 32 predicted proteins | sample EPASupsiteHSE623_FD_26686 | JGI IMG/M metagenome (IMG submission 26686)
GAAATATACGAACTCGGAGATGATAAAGTAAAGGTCTTGATCGCGAAAGCGCTCAAAAATATGCCAGAGTTTACAATGTACGACGATCGGGATCTGGATTTTATCGCAGCTAAGCTCGGCTTCTCGATGGCCAAGGATTACGTGATCACAAAGGAATACCTGGAGGCGATGACGAAAGAGCAGCTGGTGAAGCTTATCAAAGAGCTCGGGATATCCTTTGCCCAGGAGGGAACGGCGCCTAAGAAAGTACTGGTGGAGTATATCTTCAAGAATGCCCCCAAGGGGAAGGTGCCGAAAGAACTGCTAAAGTAGCAAAGTCAAGATTTTCGGGAAATATTGTAGAGAATATTTTCCATAGCAAAGGAGAGCGCAAATGAAAAGGAGAACACCAATGAAAAAGTTGATCTGGATAGCAATAGTGACAACAATTTTACTGGTTACGTTTAATCCTTTCGTGATTATTCCAGCAGGGCATAGGGGGGNAGTTGTCAACTTGGGCGCAGTATCCGACAAAGTTCTCCAAGAGGGGNTTCACCTGAGAACTCCGATACTTCAAAACATACAGATAATTGATGTTCGCATGCAGAAAGAAGAGGTTTCTACCGGGGCAGCTTCTAAAGACCTGCAGGAATTGAAAACAACTATTGCGTTGAATTATCATTTAGGCGTTGGGACAGTTAACCAGCTATATCAGAAAGTAGGAATGGATTACAAAAATAGGGTTATAGATCCAGCAGTACAAGAGGCTGTTAAAGCGGCGACTGCCAAATATACAGCCGAGGAAGTGGTGACTAAACGTCAGATAGTAAGAGATGATATGAAGAGAATTATCACTGAAAGATTAGCAAGGGAGTTTATTTTAGTTGACGAGGTGTCTATTACTGATTTTGATTTCTCCGAATCGTTTAATAAGGCTATTGAAGCTAAAGTAACAGCCGAACAGTTGGCTTTGCAGGCTAAGAATGTTCTGGAACAGAAAAAATTTGAAGCTGATCAAACCATAACCACCGCTCGCGCAGAAGCTGAGAAGATCAGAATCCAAGCGGAGAGTATATCCAAACAAGGCGGGCAAAGTTACGTCCAATTAAAAGCCATTGAAAAATGGGATGGGAAATTGCCTATCCAGATGATACCAAATGCAACAGTGCCCTTTTTAGATCTCAATCAAATTAAACCAGATGTTAATCAAAATAAAAAGGAGGAAAGGATATGAAAGAGGAGACGGTTTTAAGCGTGTTACAAGAAATAAGAGGCCTTCTCGAAGTAATAAGCAATAGCCTCGCAGGTAAAGAGACNCCGCAGGTAGTTACTAAACCGGACGTTTTAGAAAATCAAGAGCGTTTTGTTAATAACGAAGACGGAACGGTATCAGATAATCTGCTTAAAGTCGTTTGGGTAAAAGATCCCACGGTTCTGGGGGCCGCTTTTCAAAAAACAATGACATTCGATGAGGCGAAAGCAGCCTGTGAGGGTTTGTCTTATGCCGGATATAGCGCTGGCTGGCGGTTGCCCACCGTAAAAGAACTCCGGTCCATTGTGGATTATACCCGACACGATCCGGCCTGGGATATAAATGTTTTTGCAGGCAAACACGATGACTGGTATTGGGCAAGTACGCCCTGCGCCTGGTCAAAGCAGCCGGATGGTAGCTATAGTGCGGCGTGGGCCGTTTCCTCCGGCCTCGGCTACGTGGACGTCATCGGTAAGGGCAATCACAATTATGTGCGGCCCGTCCGCTCGTGCCAGTAGACGGTTTGACAATTTAACTTTTTAGACAAGGGGGGGCGATGAAAAAGACAGTCAAGGAAGAGAAGAAAGCAACACCAGAAATGAGGCTTGTGGTTAACAAGGATAACACCATAACAGATCGGAAATCCGGGTTAATGATCATTCAAGACCCGGGATTGGCGTGGGAACAGTTTCAAGAGAGGATGACGTTCATGGAGTCTGAGAAGGCCATCGCCGAACTCAACAAGAATGGGTATGCTGGGTTTAAAGACTGGCGTTTACCTACCGTTGAAGAGATCTGCGGAATAATTGACAGGACTAAATACAATCCCTGCTACGATACCGCAATCTTTAAGGGTAAGTTCGACGACTGGTACTGGTCCGGAGACCAGTGCGCCTGGTCAAAGCAGCCGGATGGTAGCTATAGTGCGGCGTGGGCCGTTTCCTCCGACGGCGGCAGCGTGTTCAGCCTCGATAAGGGCCTTCACTTTTATGTGCGGCCCGTCCGCTCGTGCCAGTGTCAATTTGCCCCTTTACCAGTGAGGTAAATGAGAGATGAGTAGCGCGTACGAAGGATTACCGGTGTATAAAGCAGCCACGGATATGACTGTATATTTTGAGACGGTTGTAAAGGGTTTCTCCCGGTACCATAAATATACAATCGGCGCTGAACTGCGTAATCTTTCGCACGCGATACTCGTTTTAATTGCTCAAGCTAATATCAAGGCCGACAGGGAAGGGAAGATCAGGATAATCCGAGAGAAGTTACAGGAATTAAAAATACGCGTACAGGTATGCGCGGAAATTAAGGCATTTCGTAAAAAGAACAATTTTCCTACGGCAACGCGTAAAGTCATCGATGTTTCAAGGCAGTGCGAGGGGTGGTTAATGAGTTGCCAGAATCCTGAAAGATTAAAACCTTTGCAGGAGAGTGCGAAAATGAAGTCACTGGGCGCTCACGTCACCGGTAACGCGGGTATAAGAACACAAGGAATGGTACCGCAAGGATCTATCCCTGAAGGCCAGCAGTGGCATTAAGTACGTGAGCAAGTGGTGTGTTGTCGGTGGGGTGCGGCGGTGTCTATCCCTTTCTGATAGATGCAGCAAACGCATGGTAACTCGTAAATCCTGCCGCTCCGCGCTGAGGTTTAAAAGGAGAGGAAGAAGTGAATCTCGGAATATATGCAATCATGGCTTACGCCGCAGGTGCGAATCCATCACCCAGGGATAGAAGGTGGAGACTAGAGGATATGCACGTGGATACTCCACAACCAGAAGCAGAGAAGCGGGCATATTTAAAAGCAGCAAAAGAAAAGCGTGAACGTAGAAGGCTAAAACGGGAGGNGCGCTATGGTAAAGCGAGTGGTTGAGGAATATGGAGTTTGTCGCGCGTGTGGTTGTACCGATGGTAACGCTTGTATGGATGATTACGGTATCCCGTGCTCTTGGGCTAATGATAAGCATACTTTATGCACTGTATGCGAAGGAATTAGCGAAACAATGAAGAATTGTTTATCGATTAAATGGAAGCAGGCCTCAGAATTGGACTATCCTAGTAATTTGTCAAGGGCAATCGGAAAAATAAAAGTTCGCGGCGCTAGTGTCCAAGACTACATTAACGGAGAATGGCGGCATCCCAAACACCGCAGGCCCAGTAGTCGGAGAGACAACCCGATATCAATAGTTCGGGATTTATGGATTCGCGCAGGATATGCTCCAAAGAACAAAGAGGAGCGCGAGGCGTGGGATTTTGTGCTTGGACAGTTATATTTATACGCTGCGGGAAAAATTAAAGGAGCGATAGTGTTTGATTGTTTGCCGATGAGGAGGGCGAATGCCTAAATGCAACATCTGTGAATCGGAGTTTACACCCGTAAGGTCATGGCAGGCGACGTGTAAGAAACCGGAATGTCAGAGAAAAAACCGGAACAGAATCGCCCAGGAGNGGAGAAAGAAACACCCGGAGTATTACCGGGAATATGCGAGGTTGTAAAAATGCACATCATATCGGCAAAGATACATCTTACAAGAGAAGAGTTTAACATAAGAAAAATAGGTTCAAAGAGGAAAATCAAAATAATGGGAACTACTCTTTATCTAAAGAGTATAAATTATCCAGCCTTGTGCGACCGCGAGTGCGCAGGAATAGATTGCGTGACAATAGAAGTGGTATCATAATTATGAAACATTTGCCTCCTAAATTTTGAAGAATAACCCTCGCGCGGAAATTTTTCCCAAGGATGAACCTTATCCTGGAAGAATATATATAAAGATTGAGAGTCTTCAACCGTTAGCGACCTTATCGGGAAAAGCAAAATAACGTTATTTGATTTGTAAAGAATACTGCATAGTGTAGAATTTAAACTGTAAGGCAGACGGGGTCGCTCCCTATCTGTAAAAGTTTTTAAGCCGGTAATTCCGTGGGCCACGGCCATGGGGTTACCGGATTTTTATTTGTCCAAAAGGATTAACCAACATTGAAGAAAAACCAGAATAAAAACAAACTCNCCCATCACGAGCAACTCCAATTAAAGCAATGGCTTGCGGAAGATTGGAGTTACTCCGTAATTATAGATTTCCTAAAGGAAAGATTTAATAAAGAAGTATCTCAATCGTGTCTTTCTTATTATTCTTCCCATTATAAGGACGAAATAGATTCTACTCGAAAAACAATAAACTCCGACGTGAAGAATGTTCCCATATCCAGCAAGGTAGTCCGTCAACGTCGTAGAGAAAAGATATACCAGATATATTTCTCAAAAGGAGAATATGCTCGCGCGTTAGCAGTTATCGACGACATTGACAAAATGGAATCGCCTACCCCGGATAAATCAGGGATCCATATAGGTATCAATAACACAAACACAAACAACAATTCGGCGTTAAGCCAATTGTCTGACCAGGAGCTCGATGAACTCAGTCGCGGAATTATCGCAAGAAGACAAGCTGTCAATAATTAAGATTGATGCCGAGAAATCTCGCCGTCATTATCTCGACTATTGCCATTATACCGACCGGAACTATCAGTCTCCGCCGCATATACGGTATTTAATCTCTAAGCTCGAGGCGTTAGAGCGCGGAGATATTAAGCGGCTGATGATATTTATGCCGCCGCGGAACGGCAAGTCAGAAACCGTTTCCCGGAAGTTTCCCTCCTGGTATTTAGGCCGAAATCCTGATCACAACGTGATTCTTTCTTCATACGCTTATAGCCTTGCTCGCGGGTTTTCTAAAGATAACCGCGACATGATAGAGAGCCGCATATACAAGACAGTTTTTCCAATAGCGACAAAAGACGATTCGCGCGCGGTTAACGATTGGGATATTGCAGATCATCGCGGCGGGATGCTTACCGCAGGCGTGGGCGGTTCGATCACCGGATACGGGGCGAATCTGTTTATTATCGACGACCCGTTTAAGGACCATAAAGAAGCGGAATCGCAGCTTATCCGGGAAAACGTCTGGCAGTGGTACCGCAGCGTTGTCTTAACCAGGCTTGAGCCTAACGCCAAACTGATTTTGATAATGACCCGCTGGCATCGTGACGACCTTGCCGGCCGCATTTTAGCTGAGGATAAAGATTGGGAAATTGTGAACTTTCCGGCCCTTGCGGAGACCGACGACATCTTGCAGAGAAAAGAGGGCCTGGCATTGTGGCCGGAAAGATTCCCTGAACCGGTTTTACTCGATACCAAAAAGAAAGTCGGTTCGCGCGTATGGAACGCGCTTTATCAGCAGCATCCTATGGACGCTGAGTCGCAGCAATTTAAGCGCGATTGGTTTCAGATGTATACCACGCTTCCTAAAGAGCAATTTAAGCTTAGACGCGGCGGTGGTATTGATACAGCAACCAGCAAAGAAACGTCAGCCGACAATATGGCCATGGTAGACGTAGTTGTTGATTCACACGGATTTCTTTACGTTGATGATGTCTTCTGCGAGAAGGTTACGGTAAGCACATTCGCAAAGCATGTGAGCAATCAGCATGCATGTAAGGGGTACGCCAATATTAAATTGGAACAGAACAATGCCGGCGAAGCGATTAAGCAGCGTATCGATGAAGTCGGGCGTGATGAAAAAACATACCCGCCTGTTATAACAGAGCAGACTTCCACTGACAAGATGGTTCGCGCTATGGGGTTTCAACATTTGGTTGAAAATGGAACTTTGAAATTTAGATCTAGTAATTCTAAGATTGCTGAACTGATTGAGCACTTGATCAATTTTGACGGTAAGGGTGGAGACGTAGATGATGATGTCGATGCGCTGGGATTCGCGATTAAGGCGGTATTGGGTGGCGAGGAAGGTGGGATGTACTCACTGGGTATCGATATTATGCCAAGGAGAAATTAATGAAATTACAGTGGCCTAAATTTAATCCTCGGAAACCCGGTACTCCTGATAATGTGACCGTAAAAGAATTGAAGATGGAAGTGTCTAAACTGCAGTATAGTATCAGCATCCTATTAGGCGATAACATCCGCGTTAATACCGACGGAAATCCTTACCCCGATTATAAGACGGCGATCGCAGAAGTGGCTAAGAAGTATGAAGGCATAGCCGAGTGGGGCGTGCAGCAGGTCCGTAATATTGTCGATGTACGCGCTGCGTTTACTATCGGTCAAGGAATTAAACTGTCAGGAGACCGGGATAAATATCCCAATGAATTCGATTTCATCGATGAATTCTTAAAGTTCAACAATCTGGACGAAGAAGCGCCGCAGGATCTGGCCAAGGAAGCGGAAATCGAAGGACGCAGCCTGGTTAAGATGGTTTGGGATGAAGAAAAGCAGATGTCTTCATATCGGTTTATATCTTATTCGATTAACAATTACGAAGTCAAGACCAAAGATAATGATTATCAGAAATACACCGAAGTAGTTTATAAATTAAATGGTGCTGACCAGAAAATCGAAGCCAAGGATTTCGTCTATAAGAAATTCGCCGGCCGCATCTGCAAGGTTAACGACATCATGCCTAAGGTCGCAATGATATTGCGCCATTGCGAGGACCTGGATAAGGCTTTATACGACTGGCGATTGATCAATAACCTGTTTGCCGCGCCCACTCCGTATTTTAAATGTCAAAACGCCGAGGAAGCGAAGAAATTGCAGGCAGTGCTCAAGGAGTTAAATTGGAAGATCGGCAAGGCCTTGTGTGGCACCGCTGAATTTAGCCTAGTTGGAGTAGATGGTACCGGTATAGATTCCCTGGAGAAAGAAATAGTATCACTTATTAAGGTCATCTCGGGAAATACCGGCGTTCCTGTGCATTTCCTCGGCTTTCCGGATTTGATGAGCAATAGGGCAGTCTCAACCGATCTTTTTGAATCGCTGAACGCTTCAACCAGCAAAGAGAAGCATGTCTGGGAAGGGTTCTATGAGGAGTTATTTGATAAGGCCATTGAACAGTATAACGCAAACACTAAAAAGNCCCGCCTGCAGACTGGAGTAGTTAAAGCGCAGATCATCAGCTTTACGGCAGAGCAGATGAATCAGCTGGCCAATATATGGCTTCCGTTATTCCAGGCAAACGTAATCGATCTTGACTATATGCTTTCAAAGATTCCGGATGCCGATCCTAAGAAAATCAAGAAGAGCGCTGATGAGGCAAATCAGAAAATGCTACAGTCGATCAAAGACCAGGAGGCCGCAGCTGCTAAGAGTGCCGCGGATAATCCCGAAGATCCATCAGCTGCACCCGGAGGGACTCAATGAGCAGGCAATACATAACGGCCAAAATTCAGAACTTGGCCAAGAAAGACATTCTCGAGATGATCCCCCAGGACACGATCACCCGGATCAAACAGACTGATCCCAAGCCTGAATTCAAAGTCTTTTGCGTCGGCCATGAAGGAACTGCCCAGGCCTCTGAATTAACAATGGGCGGCAAGGTAGTCAAGGCGTATCGCTATGTCAAGGAGATGATCCTTAAACTCGGCGAGAAGCTGCAATACGGCACGATCGCTTTTAATAAACATGGCGTAACCAATGAGCATGACGGCAGGGACAAGATCGGCGAGCTGGTAGGCAAGTCGGTCAAGATGATTGGGGATAAGTTATCTACCCTGGCCGCGATATATGTCTATCCGGAATTCCGAAAACTTAATCTTAATGTGGCATCAATTGAAGCCGAAGTGGCGTATACGCCAGGGGATGGCAATGATAATGATGTAGTTGGAATAGATAAAATAACGGGAATTGCTTTAGGCCAGTCAGGGGTTGACCAGCCTGCGTTCCCGGGGGCGACACTACTTGGAGTATTACAAAACTTCTCCAAGGAGACGCAGCATAACCGCGAAACGGGGGAAACCATGAAGACCAAAGATGAAGTGAAGGATGCGATCAGGGAGTTGGGTTTGAAAGTGACGGATATCTTCACAGAAACAGAGATCACTTCAAGCGAGCCGGCGAAGAAAGCCAAGCAGACCGAATACGAACACGCCAAGCGCGTGGAAGAGGCCCTGGGCAAGGAACGTGAGAACGTGATTACGCTTACCAAAGAACGCGATGACGCTATCGGCAAAGTCAAGACGCTCAACGAGCGCGTATCATCCACCCAGGTAGGAACATTATTTGCGGCTGAAGTAGCAACCCGCAAGCTGGATGATAAAGAAAAGGCGTTCATCAGCAAGAATCTTAAAGGGTTCAAGTCCGATAAGGAAGGCGATGAACTGAAAAACGAATTCAATAAATTCCTCGATAGCCAGCTGACCGAATACGTCGAGACGGCGAAGTTGCTGGGAGTTGAGATAAAGAAAAAGGATGATTCTAACGCTCCGGCGCCCGCGAATAACGATCCGAACGTGCCGTCCGCTGATGGCCAAAATACGGGGAACAAGCCGCTCGACGATCCAGCGGCCAATGACTTTATACCCAAGCCATAAACTTCCGGGCTCAGTCCCGCGTATCCTGGCCATGATTATGACCTAAATGGGCAGAGTAAAATTTCAGGTCTAAAAGGTAAATTCTGAGGAGGAAAGAGATGTCAAACGAGAAAGTAACGATAAGATGCGAACGCTGGAAATCGGTAAAAGTTACCGCGCCTACCGGGGGTCTGGTCGCCGGTCAGCTGTATCAGGTAGGGTACCTGATCGGCATGATCGTCAACGATGCCGATGTGGGNGAGGAAGCTGTGATGATATACAGCGCCGAAAAGATCGTTGTGGCCAAAACCGCAGGCTCAGGCATTGCCTTTGCCGTCGGCGATAAGGTGTATTACGACGAGAGTGAAAATGAGGTGACTACTCATTCCACCGGAAACACCCTTTGCGGACGCGCGACAGAGATATCCGCGGCTACTGATACTACCGCCGAGATAGATCTCCACGGCGATATCATCGCGTAAGTTAAGGAATAAAAGGAAGATTATTTTAAAAACGATTTAAGTAGGAGGAACAGATGAAAGGAAGAATCATAGCAGATTGGAGCAAGGTCGACTTCGCAAAGAAGACCGACTGCGCAAAAGTCCTCGGGGCGTTACAGCATTTCATGAGAATGCCCGCGGATAAAAATTCGCCGTTGCATAAGGCGATCCAGCATTTCTCGACCAAGGGAGACTTTCCGGCCGAGATATTGCAGATCCTGGACAGGTATCACGCCGTACCGGATTATGATCTGGGTTACGAACAGATCTTCGACATCCGTGATTTTACCGGGACCAACGTCAGCGGATTCGATATCCTCGACGTTTCGTCCGGGCTGACTTTCGGCAAGGTCAAAGTCGGCGAAAAGGCCAAGGTATACGGGATGTCCGGATCCAAGGCCAGCGTTACCTTCGATCAGTACGGCGGAGCCTTAGGATGGAGCCGTCTGCTTATTGATGATAGGCAGTATTGGACGATGGAAGATATCGCCATTGCTTTCCGCAACAAGGCGTACCAGTCCAAAGCATCGGACTTCTACAGCTTGATCGAAGCTGTTCCAACAGCCTGCAACGTGGCATGGGCAGCGGTAACCCCGGCCAGCTATGCCTCGAGCGGCGAGAATTACGAGGCGATCCGCGACGCGAATACCATCAATGCTGCGTGTCTGCAGATCCTCAAGGCTGTGAAGGATAAAGGCTACGGGATCAATCCCGGGACAACCTTGGTTGTTCTGGCTCCTATCGACCTTAAAGGCCGTATGGAAAGGGCGTCTAAACTCCTGCAACAGGCATTCGCAGGATCCGGACAGCGGATGAACTTCAACGTGAGCTTCATCTATTCGTTAATGCTTTCCAGCTCCTCGACATACTATGTCATCCTTCCGAAAATTAAAATGAAGGGCGGCACACGTATGGATCTGACCATCTTCTCCGATTTCGACATCCTTGCTTATGCCGATATGATGGCCGGCTGGCAGAGATACGGCGGCGCTATCGGTGATACTGATCAGGTCGCGAAGTGCGCAACATCGTAAGGTAAAGCAATCCAGGGCGGGCGGCTCACTATTGGGCCGCCCGCCCTGGTTTAAAGAAGAGGAAATAAATGGGTAGTGTCCGCATGCAGGATATAGCCAGAAGGCCGGAACCAAAAGAAACGCCGCGCAAGAACACCATCATCACGATGAATGGCCCTGTATACAACTCAAAGGTACAGGAAAAGCAGGATCATCTTGACCGATTATTCCGGCCTCATAAACAAAATTTATTGCATAGCAAGATGCCTTCTGGGATATGGAAAGGCAGACGGTGTTTTCTTATCGGCGGCGGCCCCAGCCTTAAAGGATTTGATTTCTCGCAGTTAAAAGGCGAGTTGGTGATTACGGTTAATCGCGCATTCGAAGATTGCTCCTGGTCAGCTATCAATATCTGCCAGGATGCCAGGGTGTTCGGGTGGTATGAAGGCGGAGATCTTGGCGAAGAAGCGAGGAAGAAATTTGCTTCCTATAAAGGATATAAGACTTGGCTAAACGTCCAGGCATTTCCGTTCCCGGAAGATATCTATCAGATCGATCTATGCCACGTTTCCGACTTTAATTATAAGAACTATTCCGGAGGAATCCCCCCGCATGGGAATTCAGGGTTGAATGCTTTATGTGTAGCGGCATGCCTGGGAGCTGATCCGATATATCTTCTCGGTTTTGATATGAAAGGATCAGACAAACACACCGCCAATTACCACAAAGGATATCCGACTCAGGATAGCGACAATGTATATCCGCAGTTCATACAGGATTTCAAGAATGCGATGGGTGCATTTAACCCGGGATCCAGGGTGATCAACCTTAATCCGGATAGCGCGCTGCGTTGCTTTCCTTTTGGTAGGTTTGAGGATCTGCCGAAGATTAAGCGGCCGATTGTTGCGTCTTTCTTCACCAAGGGTACCGGATACGAGCAGGAGATTAAGCGGCTTGAAGAATCGTGTATCCGGTACGGATTTGAATATGATTTCTTGCCGGCTGAAAACAAAGGAACATGGCGCAAGAATATCCACGCACGAATCCAGATATTGATGGATTTCTTAAATAAGCCGCACGGCCGGGATATCCTTTATATCGATGCAGACGGCGCGATTATAAATTATCCGACATTATTTGATAACTTTCAAGAAGACTTCGGCGCGGTATATATGGACCGTGAAAAGTATATGCCGAAAGTATGGAATAAAGAATTCTACGGAGAAGCTCCCGGAGGCAAGTGGGAGATTCTGGGCGGCACGATGTACTTAAAGAATAATATCAGAGTCCGCAAGATGCTTGAGAAATGGGAAGAACTCGACGCTCCGATGAATACTTATTTATCTCAGGTCCATTTACCGAACGCTATTAAGGCGGTACCGGATCTAAAAATAAGAAAGTTGCCCGACGGGTATTGCCAGATATTCGACATTATGGCTGAAGCCGGCGAACCGATTATTGAGCATTACCAGGCGTCAAGACGCAGTCTATTAAGCGTTAAATGCTAAAAGGAGATTGAGATGTCGATAACCGTCGGGACGAATAGCTGGTGCNCCCTGGCAGAAGCCAACACTTATTTTACGACTCGTCTTGGCTGTGCGGCTTATTGGAATACCGCGGCATCTAAAGAAGCAGCGCTTGTGACTGCATTCAAGCAAATTATAGGATCGGGGTTATTTGATATCTCCGCTTCGGCCACAGAGCAGGAAATCAAAGACGCGCAGTGCGAAATGGCATTGTTCTTGCTTATTCACCAGGCCGATATGGATGCGCGTGCAGGCCTGCAGGCCCAAGGAGNGATTAAAGCGGGTATTGTCCAGGAAGAATACGATCCTGCGGCTGCCGGCAAGCCTATGATCCCGGCCAATGTCATGGCACTGCTTTCGGCATACACTTCGGTCAATCCGTTGTTTAGCGCAGAAATTACAAGGGATGATGACGCATGAGCGGACGGATTGCTAAGAAAATAAGACGCGAAGTTAAAGAAATGCGGCTGAATTTGGCTTCGGATTTGAAGACGTGGCTTGCGGAACTCCCTTTTTATCGGCGTTTTGTTATCGGATATAAAATATTTGTCGGGAGAAAATGGTGAAAATACAGGTAGTATTCGCGGAATTTGGATCTCCGGCGTTTGTTCCGGATATCGCCAACGTCAAAGCGGTTTTTCCGGAGGCAAAGATCGATATCTTCACCGAGAAAGACTGCCGAGGTCCTTTCTCTAAAGGAATCGATCACTGGGGAAATAAAATGAACGATTATTGGAAGGTTAAGAAGCTTATCGAATCAGACGCGGATATCGCTATCTCGCTTGACGCAGATATGAAGATAGTAAACAACTCCGCCCGGGCGATAATTCCCCTGGTTAAAAAGTTCGGGCTGTGCGTGCCGGCGAATCCCAGGAAGCTGGTTAAGATCGATACTCTGATTGGCAGTCATTCAGATAAGCAACTCGATGAAACCTTAGGCATGGGCTACGCGATGAATATGACTCCGATCGCTGTGGACAAGTCAAATGGTCGCGCAGTACAGGTGCTGAACACGTTCTGCCGAATGATGAATGATAATCCTGTCCGCGGACCTTTATCCATGTGGCGGGCCTGCTATGAGGTTGGATTCTTCCCTTGCTTACTTCCTCCGCAGTGGNGTGTATGCGCGGAAGACGTGGGAATGGGCAATGAGATCATGCTGCACATCGGCCATCAAAAAGTATGGGAGCATTATGCGAGCATCTTTTGAGTTTGCCTTAAAATCATTCCGGATAACCAAAGCTGTTGAAGTCGGCGTATATGAAGGTGAGAACGCCGAAAGCATGCTGCGTCAGGGAATAGATTTCCTGTACCTGGTTGATCCGTATAAGGCGCACGTGAATAACAGCATCGCAACAGACACAGCGATATATAAAGTTACCCAGGAAGATATGGACCGAGCGAAGACTCTGATGTTTCAAAGGGTATCTGCATNCCCGGGCAAATCTCAGCTGATCGAACTTTTTTCTGAAGAAGCGGCGCAGCAGTTTGAAAACGATAGCGTCGATTTTGTTTATATCGATTCGATCCACAGTTATGACCAGGTCAAGAAAGATATCGCGGCCTGGTTTCCTAAGGTCCGCCCGGGCGGAGTTCTTGGCGGCCACGATTACGCTATGGGCAGCCATAAAGGCGATATCGGATATCTGGGGTTGATGAAAGCGGTTAATGAGTTCGCACAGGAAAAAGGTTTGCAATTGCACGCCATAGGTGCCGATTGGTGGGTGGTTAAATGATCAAAGAGCAATATCAGCCGGGAGTGCTTAAGTTGATCCAGCATCTTGATCATCTGCAAAAAATGCAGTCAAGTAAGATTGTGGCGCCTATCCATGTATCGATCTGGCCAACGGTAAGGTGTCAGTTATCCTGCGCGTATTGCTGCTGCAGGGATGAACAGCCGGCTTTAGATCTTTCCTGGGGAGATTTTAAGAATGCGGTCGAAGTGCTTGCTAAGTATGGTACCAGGGCAATCGAATTCGCCGGAGGGGGAGAACCGTTACTTTGGGAACATTTCAGTGCAGGCGTAGAACTTGTCCATGATCTTGGTTTGAAGATATCTTTGATCACTAACGGTTTGGCGCTGGATATAATCCCGGATTCTGTTTTGAATAGATTATCCTGGCTGCGGGTAAGCATACAATCAATCGATCATGCGCGCAAGATCGATTGGGAAGGGATAGCGTCTTTAACCCGGATAAGCGCGTCTTATATGGCCACGGATACTTTTGAACTTCCGCGACTATACGGTTTTGCAAAGGCAAATGATATCGTGGTACGCGTAGCGGCTCCACAACCCAGTAAAAATAATGAGTGTATTAAAGAGATGGTTGAGGCACTTGGCGAACCTTTATTCTTTGCAGAAAAGCCTCAAGGCGCGCCTAAAGGATGTTATATGGCATGGATCCGCGCGGCGATCGATTGGCGGGGNTATTTTTTGCCGTGTCCTTCGGTAATGCTGGTTCCTGGATCTGTCGGGAAGATCAATAACGCTTTCCGGTTATGTCATGTATCCGGATTGGAAGGATGGCTGAACAATAACCCAGCTCATGATCTTGGTTTCAAATGCGTATTTTGTAATTGCGGAAAAGAAAACAACGACTTGATCCACGGATTGCTAACAAAGGTCGAAGATGCAGACTTTGTCTGATTTCCCGAACGGCGCAGTATTTGACGCCGAATACTTTGAGCGCGGCCGGTCTTCCGGAAAGAGTTGGTATGAGAATTACCACTGGCAGCCGCAACGCAGTTTCCGGGAAGCCTTGGCGATCGTAGATGCCTTGAGACTTGATAGCAAGAGCAAAATTCTCGATGTCGGATGCGCCAAAGGTTTTCTGGTTCGGGCCCTGCGGGAACTTGAGATCACCGCGGACGGTTGCGATATCAGTAAATACGCTCTCGCGCATGCGCCTAAGGGGTGCTGGTATTGTGGCGAGTTAGTTAATTGGGTGGGCAAGGATTATACCCACGCTTTCGCCAAAGACGTCCTGGAGCATTGTACTCCGGAGCAGCTGGACAATACTCTACAGGCAATCAAAATGGCGGCGCCACTTCTCATGTGCGTAGTTCCGCTGGGNGATTTTGGTAAATACAGGATACCGGAATATCACAAGGACGTTACGCATATCATTGCGGAAAATGAGAGATGGTGGACAGACGCATTTATTAAAAACGGATGGTCGATTAAGCACGCAACTTATCACTTAATAGGCATTAAAGATAACTGGACCCGGGAAACAGATAGAAAAGGCAATGCGGTTTTCTTATTGGAGAAATCGAATGTTTCTTAATGTAATCTTGGCGATCGATGAACGGCTTGAAGACGTAAAGCGCTGCGTGAAAAGCCTACGCGCGGTCTACGGGCCATCGGTTCCGATCGCTTTGGTAACTTATGGTGGAGTTGCGATCGGTAAGCAGCCGGCTATAGAAGAATATGCCAGGATCCAGGGCTTTCAGTATGTAGATATCGGCCGGCATAAGTTTCTTACCCTGGAAGATTCAGCTGAGTGGCATGCCTGCGAAGTCTTGGCGCGTCTGCAGATAACCAAGCATTTCGCGGATCTGGGTTACGACGAAATATATATCATGCACGCTGATGTGACCGTTGAAAAGGATTTTAGAGGCATATTCGCCGAAAAGGCTGTTGGCCAGTGGAGTTTTATCGCTTTTCTGATCAGAGCGGTGGAGAGTTTCGATATCCTATGCCAAAAAGGATCCTGGAAACTCTATTTTGAGGGCAATCGGTCCAGGCTGGCGGATATCATCGTTCGTTACAATCCGTCCTTTGTAGCGCGCGTGTACGCGGAATACAAGGATCCTGCAGGTATTTGGGAGAATTGGCTGTCTAAATTCACGCTTTGGGGCGATTTGGCCCAATTTGACGTGGCCCGCAAGTGGAACGGCTTCACTGGAAGGTATATTCCGGCTAAATCGGATATCGCTCCGCTTGGTGGCGGATCCATTATTCACAGTCCCCGGGAGAAGATTCCGGATTGCTTAGGTAAAGAAACGCATGTAGGACTGGACAGAGAAGGCGTGCGCAGGAATTACGAGCGGAGGGTCGAATGAGAGATATCACGATGCTCGTGGCACATTGTGACGATGAAGTGATCTTTGGCTGGCCGGTTCTGCCGCGGGCAAAGAAGATCATCTGCTGTTCATCGGATGCAAATAATCCCGCGCGCGCATGGTGCAAGGACCGTAAGAAGGCGCTAATAGAAATCTGCGATATGTTCGGAATTGAAATGGTGTGTTTTAATCACAACAGCGAATTTTACAAGATGGATGCCCGGGCTGGAGAGTTGATTAAATTCCAAAATGAGATAACACCGCACCTGCGCGAAGGACTGGTATTTACTCATAACGTCTGGGGAGAGTATGGTCACATGGATCATATTCTGGTTAATCAGATCGCCTTGGCCAGTGGAATGCCATTATTAACTACGGATATTTGTATCGATGCCGGATGGCTTAAATGCGCGCCGGCGCCCCAGGGTAATAAAATCCAGGACTGTGACATCGATCTTGATCTATATAACCGGTGCAAAGCGGTCTACGACAAATACGGATGCTGGACCTGGTCAAAGGCCCCTGTCATGAAAGCGAGCCTGTATGAGAATAATTAGTGCGCTGTTTAATAAAGTCGGCCGGGATTATCAGGTGATGGCGGATAACTTGAGAAAGAGCGTTTTTAAATTAGGATATGGCGGATATTACGATGGCAGCTTTGTTATTTATCCGCTTAAAGATGACCCTATCGAAGAATTTAAAAACAAAGGCGATTATCAGACGGCCTGCTTCTTCAAACCGCACTTAATCCTGAAGGCTCTAGATGATACCAAGGACGATATCATCTGGTTGGATATTGACTGCATTGTTAAGGCACGACTTGATGATATCTTGGGCGATGCTGATATAGCGGTGACGCTGCGCAGAGGATCCGGGTTACGTAATATCTATGATGGGTATCTCAACGCCGGCGTAATGGCGTTCAGGAATAACCAGGCAAGCAGGAATTTCATTAAGAAATGGATATCTAACATCCCGGGCAGCCGGGCTGATCAGGATGCGCTTAATAAAACGCTTATCGAGCATACGCTTTTTGATAAATACAACGAGTTGGTGGATTGCGGCTTCGCCAAGGTGATGATTCGTTCCTGCGACGAATATAACTTCTTCTATTTTTCGGAAGCCAACAATGCAAAGATCTATCACATTAAGGGATCTCTGCGCGCGCCATATTACAATAATTGCGCTAAAGAAGTTTTAGGAAGTGAGGCGTCCTTAATATGAAGATCTTAGTCACTGGCGGATGCGGATTTATCGGTTTTCATGTCGTTAAGCGCCTGGTAAACGATTGCCATGAGGTTATGGTTATCGACAACCTGTCGACCGGTAAAATAGATAATTTATCGTCATTTGGCGACAGAGTTGGGATACATATCCGGGATATCCGGTCAATCGACGCAGAGATGCTTAAAGGGGTAGATTGCATTCTGCATCAAGCCGCTCTCAAAAGTGTGCCTAAATCATTCTTAAACCCTACTGATTATTTCAAGGTAAATGTTATCGATACGCTGGATATGGTACTAAAAGCGCAACAGGCAGGCGTGAAAAAGATCGTATTAGCGTCATCCAGTTCGGTCTACGGAGAACAAACCGTTTTTCCGGAGAAGGAAGATGCGAGGCTTGTGCCGGCATCACCTTATGCGGCCAGCAAGTTGGGGATGGAACACATCGCCGGAGTGTATTCAAGCGATGCTATGCCGATCGTATGTTTAAGATATTTTAATGTCTTTGGAGAAAACCAGCCGGCTGACGACGAGTATTCTGCAGTCATCCCGAAATTTATCAGACAACTTAAAAACGATCTGCCGGTAACTATTTTCGGGGATGGTTCACAGGAACGGGATTTTACTTATGTTGAAAACGTCGTTGAGGCAAATGTCCAGGCTTTAATGCATGGATCCGGCGGGGNATTCAACGTAGCCGACGGTTTCCCGAAATCGATTAATGATCTGCATGCGCATATAAGCCGGATCATGGGCAAGGATATCGCTCCTTGTTATCAAGATAAAAGGATTGGGGATATCCAGAAGACGCACGCTGATATTACGAAGATCAGTAAAGAGTTACGGTGGACCGGAAAAGTAAGCTTTGTTGAAGGGCTGGAGAGGACTATCCGATGGCACTTAGAGAATTAAATAGCCAACAGCAAGAATTGTATTTGCGCACATATATCGATCAACTGCGTGCGGTATACCGTGACGCCCAGGCAAAACTTATTAAGAAATTAGGGTCCTTAAGCATCACGGAGTTCAATAGGCAACGCTCAGAGGTACTTCTCCAGGAAGTAAAAGGTATCGTTGCCGGATTGAATAAAGAAGCATACGCCTGGTCAAAGAAAGCGATCCCGGTGTCTTATAACCGCGGCATAGACTTTGCGGCTGATAAATTGAAGACTTTGGATGTAACCAGGTTCGTAAATTATGACGCTAAGATTCATACTGCCGCAATCTCCGTTATGGTAGATAGCGTGGCAGTAGATTTAATTTCAGCGAATGAGAGTATCGGCCGCGTATTTAATCGATTTATACGGCAGACACAACAAGGGATCCTTCAGGATGCGCAGATATCAAAGACGATCGCCGAAGGTATGATCTCCGGGGACACCAGGCGCGCGGTATCTGACAACATCCTTAAATCTTTACGCGCCAAAATGGAGAATGAGCAGTTCATTTCGATCAATGGCCGTGATTATCGTCCGGACAAGTACGCTGAACTACTTGCACGTACACGCACGCGCGAGGCTACTTCCCGAGGAACGATAAATACGGCACTGCGCTATGGTGTCGACCTGGTGGAGTGGGACAGTCACTCGGAGATCTGCGAATACTGCGCGCAGTTCGCCGGCCGGGNGTATTCGATAAGCGGCACCGACAAGAGTTTTCCGCAGCTGAAGGAGATGCCGCCTTTGCATCCGAATTGCAAATGCGTAGTGATTCCAGTCACCAAAGAAAATATCGAAAGCAGGGGACAACTCGACGCCATAATAAAACTCAGTAACGCGCCGAGTATTAAAGTAGATAGTTTTGCAAGGTTTGAAGAACTAATGCTTTCCGCATAGGAGATCTGATGCTGAACGCGTATATGACAGACGACATAACCATACAGACAATAGTATACGGGACCTGGGGAACGGCTACTCCGACCAATGTACCTATTAAGGGGCGCTTTGAGTTTAAGACTAAGTTGGTCCGCAACACGGCCGGCGAACAAGTAGTATCGAGCGCGAATGTCATGATCCCGGTGATGACTATAAATCATAAAGACCTGGTGGTTTATGGTACTAAGACTTATTCGATCCTTAGCATCGAGGAAAAGAAAGATTTTACCAAGCGGTTTATATTAATCTATCTGGCGTAAACATGAACATTAACCAATCTATCCATTTCGACTCATCGGACTTCGATAAAAAAATGAAACTTATCTTAAAAGTGGCCATCCCGGGACTCATAGGGAAAGGTATTGGCCGAGCGATGCTCGATATGATGAACGATTGCGTAATGGAAGTTCCGACGGTGCCACTTAAGGAAGGTTGGTTACGCGGATCAGCCAGCATATTTGTGCAAAATAAACTTTTAGCTACAGGGGAAGGTTTGCCGAAAGCTAAATCCGGGAAGGCAAACACTTCGCATAGCGAAAGCATCAATATAGAAAATTACGTTGGCTTGATCGGTTTCGCGGTTCCGTATGCGGCCAAGATGCACGAAGGGATAGATTTTCAATTCAGCGAACCTTCTTCCGGGCCGAAGTATCTCGAAAGCAAGATGATCAGCAAAAGGAGTCATTACTTGCTAGTTGTGGCCAACACAATAAAAGAGGGCGGGGAATGATCAAGCAACTCACGCAGTATATAAAGAATAGCACCACCGGTTTTACGATCGACACCAACTTATTCGCGGGCTTCGCTCCTTCTTCCGCGGGAGAAGATATCGTTATTATCCGCGAATCGGGTGGGTCTCCGGATTTCGACCTTATCGACAAAGCTGACGTTGCCATTCAGGTATTATCGAGGGCGCGGGATTACTGGACAGCCAGGGCAAACGCTGTAAAGGTATTCGCTTGTCTGCATGGTATTTCGGGCATTACGCTTCCCGTGATCGATGCAGGGACGTATTACATAAATACTGCGGAGGCGATAACGGTCCCTCAGAGTTTGGGACAGGACGAACAGGGGCTTTTTAATATCAGTACAAATTACATCGTGCGTATTAAAAACGCATAACCAAGGAGGAGCAAAATGGTTAGGGATCTAGGACCGTGTTCAATAACATTCAACAGCGTGGATTTGGGATCGACCAAGGGCGGGGNGAAATTCAAATACACCGAAGAAAGCAAACCGGTGAACGAGGATCAGAAAGGCGTTACCAACGTCGATGAGATCAAAATCGGAGCTTCTGCTTGCGAGGTTGAAGTTCCGTTAACTCGTTCTACCTTGGCGAAGTTAGCCGCGGTGATCGGAGGATCATCCTATACCGGTACCAAGCTTAACGTGAACAACCGGGTGGGGGTTTCGATGTACGACAACGCCGGGCTGTTAATATTAAAGCCTATCGTAAATAACGTCGCATCTACCAACTCGGCGGACTGGCTGCAGATTCCAAAGGCATATCCGAAGGTGGATTTCGAAGTGATCTTCGATGCCGAAAGCCAGAGAATATACAAGACGGTATTCAAAGGATTTCCCGACCCTGTTTCCGGTTTAATCTGGAAGATGGGTGCGTAAGAAAGCATATACCGATTAGTAATTACTGAAAGGCAGGTGTGGGTATGGCAACATTGAAAAAAGAAGAAGTCAAGCAACTTTCCGAGCCAATTGTCATTGAGGCCGGAATCTTGGGAGACAAGGAATACAGGGTCGAAAAAGTAACTACGGATATCTTGGATGAGGTTAACAAACTCGCGCCTAAGGATACGCCTAAAGATCAGATACCTATGGATACGCCTATCAAGCAGTTAGCTGTATTGCTCGGAGTCCCCGCAGAAGAGTTTAAAGGGGCAGATCTGCGCATGATCGGTAAAGTCCTCGGGTTCATCATGAGCGAGATAACCAAAGGGCTCGATACAGTAAAAAACCCTTCGCCGGCAGAGGCAAAACTTTAGTCGTAATTGCTTCTGCCTTCCCAGGGTTCAGCTATTCTGAACTCCTGAATCTCGACGTTAGGGATTTAGCTTTTTGGTTCAGAGAGGCTCAGAAAAAATCGATACAAGGCCAGATGAAGGCTATCCAAGCCGCAAGATTAGCGCAGGCGCAGGATAACGATTATCAAGAAGCAATGACGGGACTACAGAGCCAAATAGCTAAATTAGAGTTTGGAGAGGAAAAGATAGTGGAAGAAAGTTGGAGCGAACTTAGAAAAGCAGGTCGGGGGTAAGATGGAGGTGAAATTTGTTTGACGCGGGTAGTATCGTTGGTCGTCTTGTTTTAGACACGTCAGGATTCCAGACTTCGGCTGTAAGTGCTTCCAGGCGAATAGAACAACTCGGTCAAAATATTATCACAACCACGCGCCAGCTCACGCGCGCGGCTTCCAACATGACTTTTCTGGGCGCGGCTATCACGGCCCCTATAATTGCGGCTTTTAAAAGTGCAGAGAAATATTCTAATCCTGTACGCACAGAATTAGAGAAAATGAATAATGCTTTTATCGGGTTGAGAGTGTCTGTCGCGGAGAGCCTGCTTCCCGTAATGCATCAATTTGGGAACGTCATTGCTGATTTGGTGAACAGGTGGAATACGCTTTCTCCTACACTCAGGGAAAATATATTGAGGACGGCTTTAATGACAGGAGTATTCCTCACTCTGGGCGGAACAATAAGCATGATTGCGTTGAAAATAATAATGTTGATAGGTTCTGTAGTAAAACTTACTGGTGTGTTTTTGGCTTTTGCAGCTGTCAACCCTGCATTAGCACTTATCTATGTCGCTATCGCAGGCATAGTATTCGCCATGTTGAAATGGAAAGCAGTAGGCGATATCGTCATGAATACGATTTCGATTCTTTGCGACGTAGCCTGGGCTGGGTTGAATTCAGTTTTATTCGTAACCGATTCGATAGCGGCCGCTACCCTGGCGATTATTCCCGGATGCAAGAAATTATCAGAACAATATGCTCAATTAGCGAATGATTCTCTAAGGCGTGTTGGCGATGCCGGTAAAAACGTCTGGGATACCCTAGTGACCGGCCAGAGTAATGCCTCCAGGGGATTAGATGACATGAAAACGCAAATGCAATCTTGGGGGGATCTATTTAAAAACTTAGGCAGTCAAGAAGTCGGCGTTAAGAATTGGCAGGAAGCTCCAAAGACATTTGTTCAGGGCTGGAACGATGCTTGGGCTAAGACCACGGCTGATCTGCAGAATTGGGGCGCTATGGCCGAGAACATAGTCCAACAGGTGGCTTCGGGGATGCAATCATCAATCAGCGGATTCTTGATGAATGTAAGAGATTATTTCAACGGTTCGAGAGATTTTTTCGTGGAGTTTGGTAATTTTATATTGAAGATTTTAGCGGATGTTATAGCACAAATTATCACTGCAAAAATCATAGCAGGAATAGGCACTGTATTCAATTTCGGCGCAGCATCAGTCGGTAGTTCCAATATTGCGGGAAGTTCATTCAATACGGCCGGTTTAAGTTTAGGTAGTTACGCGGAAGGAACGGATGCGATTCAATACACCGGGAATTACCGGCTGCACGAAGGCGAAAAAGTTACTCCCAAATACGACGCCAATAAAAGCGGAACGATTGAAGTTGCCATCGCTAATCACATAACTCCCGAAGCAATAGCCACGGCAATGTCCGGGCAGGAAGGTAAAGGAGTCATCGTGAATACGATAGATATTAATGCTTTGCGCAATGGATCATCCCGCAGGACCATAAGGAGAAAATAATGGCGGATTGGGCCCCAAAGAGAGAATCAATAGAAGGCCAGCGCGATTTCAACGTCGAGGAGTCGGTATTCGACAACAAAAGCGATGAAGTAAGGCTTATCACCCCCGATGAACTCATCGGTTTTACCATCAAAAGCCCTAATCTTACTTACGCCAAGCTTCAGGATTATATAACTTTCTTTCGAAGCAAGCTCGGGGCGTTGACTTCATTCACCATATTATATCCGTTCGACAATACCGAGTATCCCGTGAGATTCGTGAAAGGGAGCTGGAAAGAAACATACGAAAGCGGAACGTTCCGGGTGGAGTTTTCATTGAAGAGGATATTCTAAAATGCCATTAGATACAAACGATTCTTTTAAAGAAAAGTTAAGAGGCAGGCAGAAGAAGCCCATTTTCCTTTACACCATCTTTGATTATATAGGCAACGGAACAAATAAATGCTTCACCGCTTATAGTCAGGACGTGGTATTCGACGGGATTACCTATGAGAAGTTCCCGATTACTCACGACCAGATAACCGAGAACACCAAAGGCGAAATCGACAGCACGAAGGTGCAGTTGTCTAATGTTTCCCGGCTGATTGAATACTATTTGCAGAACTATGATTTGAGAGGGAAAAAAGTATCGATAAAGATGGTAGACGCCGATTTACTCGACGATCCGGACGCTTACATTGAGTTCTCAAATTATATAGACAGCTACACGTCTAATGTTTCAGATGTGGTTTTCACCCTGATGAGTAAATACGACATCCTCAATTTGATGCTGCCATCGATATTGTGGTTAAGGGATTATTGCCAGTGGGAGTTCGCCTGCCCGGCCATCAGGGCCCTGGGCCGGGGGGAAGAGTGCGGGTACACGGGAGCGGAGACTGAATGTAATCGCACTTGGCAAAGATGCCAGGCGTTGGGAAACAGCCGGAGGTTTTTAGGCGCACGAGGGATCCCCGGGAGAAGAGGATATGTCTAAAGAACTGGATGTGTTCCTCAAGAAGATAATGGCCATTCCCTATCTGCACAAGGGCCGCGGATACGACGGCGCGGACTGCGGCGGTGGGATCATGATCTTCTACCGGGATTTCCTGGGCATCACGCTGCCGGATTTTAATATTGAGTATGACCAGAATTGGGCGACGAAGGGAGGGAAGAGTCTTTTTATTGAGAATTATTATAAATTCTTTGACCCAGTTATAAAACCGGCGCGGTTCGATATTATTTTATTCCAGAACAAAAAAGGTATAGCCGATCACGGTGGAGTACTCCTCGGCAACGGCAAATTCTTCCATATATTCAAATCCGGAGCGAGCATAAACCGCTATAGCGAAGAGACATTTCAGAGGAGACTTAATGGGTTCTACCATTACAAAAGATAAGCGCTGCGCTCCTTATAAAAAGCGCGATATCACCATCCGCTTTGTCCCTAATATCCTTGCCGACGAAGGCAGGGTATTAAAATCATTCCCTTATAACCGCGACTGGACAATCCGTAGATATCTTAAAAAGTCGGGCTTTGATTTTAAGGATATGCGGATTTCTGTCTGCGGGCACGAAGCGCAGAACTTAAGCAAACACTTAACCATCGGCGACGAAATTGTAATCTCTCCGAGGATAGAATATATACCCGGCGCCACCGAGTTTGCGGCGATGAATTTATTGCAGCAAATGGCGATCGTGGCTTTCAACGTGGCCACAGTGGGTATGATGGTTTATTCAATCTATTCCGCGTTTGCAGCTAAAACCCCTAAACTCTCTACTTTTAACACTTCCGGAGAGGGACTGGACGAAGGCCCTAGTTATGCCTGGGACGGAGTGCGCNCCACTGCCGATGTCGGCCGACCGATACCCGTAATTTACGGAGAAAGGGTTGTTGGCGGTAACGTCCTTAATGAATATGTGTCTACCGACGGGGATAATAGCTGGCTACATACGCTTTTGGGTATAGGCTGGGGTGAACTTGAAAGCGTCACCATGCGCAGGATCAACCGCAACACCGCAGCCAATTACTCCGGTTGGTCTTTAACCACCAGGTTGGGCACTCTCAATCAAACGGTAATCCCTAACTTTCACGACAGCCACAATCTTATTTCCGTAAATGTCCAGCTAACCCAGAATAACGCATACACATATACGACGGATGGAAACGACGTCGAGGCTTTTGAAATCCATCTTAGTATACCCGGGTTATCTCAACAGGACGAGCAAGGGAATATACTTTCCTGGGATATAACCTATAAAGTGGAGTACAAGTTGCATTCTGCCGGCTCATGGACGGACCTCGGATCCACAACCATAAGCAAGAGGACCAGGAATAGCTTTAAGAGCATTTACCGAAAAGATGGCCTTACTGCCGGCCAGTATGATATCCGCATTACCCGGACGTCGGCAGATCCCTCGGATTTGAACTATCCAATCACAACCGGCGAACTTTGGTTTGAGCGTATAGACGAGATCAGTTGCGAGGATGAGCAGATCTTCCCCAGGGTTGCGCTTGCGGCTGTAGATTCTTTGGCTCTTGAGCAGTTGTCCGGAGCCTTCCCGGATTATGAATTGCTGGTCAAGGGGCGCAAAATAATGACCCCAAAGGTTATGAACGGGGCGGTGGACGTGCCTTGGGATGACTATTACTGGGATCCGGATGATGAGTGCTATAAATTATTCTCCGACGATACCGCGCTTACCTGGGACGGGGAAACCTTTATAACCGCATATTCCGCTAACCCCGTATGGTGTAACTATGACCTGCAGACCAACAGATTATTCGGCGCCGGACACTATATCNCCCCAGCGGATAACGATATCGATTTACTGATTGAGCAATCTCAATATTGCGAGGAGAAAGTATCCGATGGCGCCGGCGGATACCAGAAGCGTTTTCGCATGGACATTGTTATCGACAGCCAGCAGAAAGCGCTCGATCTGATTATGCAGTTGTGCACGATATTCCGGGCGTACCCGTTTTACTCCGATAAGGGGCAGGTCAAGACCGTAATCGAGAAACCGGAGACCCCTGTGCAGTTGTTTACCCCGGGGAATATCATAGAAAAAAGCTTCTCCGAATCCTGGGGATCCCGGCGTGATGTTCCAAACGTGGTTAATGTCCAGTTCGACGACGAGAACAGAAATTACACCNCCCAAACTGTCCAGGCATACGTCGATAATGCCGCGCTGATCGCCAATAAGCCGCTTAACTCGGTAACGGTGCGCTTTTACGGGGTGAAAGAGTCGTATGCCAGAAGGTATGGCAGGGATTATTTCCTGGCCTTGAAATATATTTCCGAAACCATTAAATTCCGCTCTGCCCTGGGATCGATGATCCGACAGTGCGGAGAAGTGATCGATATAGCGCATGATGTGCCGCAATGGGGATTTGGCGGCACTGTAAAGGCAGATTTTGTCTATAAAGGGGATTATGACGCTGACGCCGACTATGCTGCAAATGATGCAGTAACCTGGACAGACACCCTGGAGTATAAAGCATTACAGGCCTGCACCGGCATAGATCCTACCAACACGGCATATTGGGCCGTGATATCCCGGACAAAAGTAAAGCTCGACCGTACGGTAATCATAGAATCAGGCAAAAGCTACGCCATCCGGGTTGACTTTGCCAAGGGAGGATACGAAGAAGGGACAATCACAGATGCAGCCGGGAGTTATACCGAAGTCAACGTCAGTACGGCGTTTTCAAAGACTCCGATAGCCTATGACGTCTATTCTTTTGGAGAGGTTGATAAACTAGTCAAGCCCGGCCGTATTATGGGGATAAACAGAAACCGTAACGGAGAGATTGAGTTTGAAGTCCCGGAATACAACGAGAACATCTACGATGATACGGCGGTAGTCATATCTGAAAAGAAAGTGTCTTCATTAAGCACCGACTTTCCGGACGTTACGGATTTGACGCTCGGCGAGACGGTGGTCACCAAAACCGACGGCACAATTGAAAACGCGATAGAGGTTTCTTTCAGCAAGCCGAATTTGTCGACCTACGTATTTAATACCTACAAGAAGGCAAAGATTTATTATTCCGATAATGGAGGCATCAGCTGGATATATGCCGGGGAAACCTCCGGAACGGAGTTTGTTATCTCGACGAAGATAAAGATTGGAATAGAGTACACGGTTGCAGCCGTTTCGGTGGGCCTTGACGGCAGGGAGAATGATATCGCCGGCAGCCCGCAGGACACAATAACTTTGCTCGGGAAGTTAACTCCTCCGGCAGACGTTACCGGCTTCGCCTATACGTTCCTCAAAGAACTGGTGATGCGCTGGGATAAGAATGCCGAATCAGACTTCGCCGGCTACGAGATACGGCAGGCCGACAGAAATTGGGGATTGGGCGATGTCACCGAAGCAATATATTTGACGACAGAAGACGGAGATCAGCTGATCACGGAATCCGGGGACAACTTGATAGCTGAGCAGTCGTCTACAGATCCTTTGATATATAAAGGTTTCTCCNCCACGTTTACAATCCCCGCGCCTGCGTCCAGGGCTCCGGGAACTTACTACATCAAAGCATTTGACACGAGCGGGAATTATTCTGCCAACGCTGTAGCCATAACACCGGTTAACTCGGCTCCCGCGGCCCCCCTCATTGCTTCAACGCAGTGGTTCGGGTTCGCCAAGCTGGAGTGGCTGGATGTCGGAGATTCTGACCTTAGCTTTTACGAGG
>JGI24732J26686_1000393_pt1 | contig 25112 bp, 28 predicted proteins | sample EPASupsiteHSE623_FD_26686 | JGI IMG/M metagenome (IMG submission 26686)
AGCGAGATCGGAATGCGATCGAAGTAACCGTGAGATGGAGATTCAATAAAGAGAATGCCAGAGTGAAACTTGAAAGGCATTACCTTAATACAACGGGAGTGCAGAGGGTCACGAATTCCCCATCCTTTAGGTTGGGGATGAAGTGAACCCTCGCCCGGATTTCATTTTTTCTTGAGATTGATTAACAAGGCTATCATGCAGCCGAACGCAAATAGAAATTTTTCCGATGAGCATATCAAGGAAACCGAAGGTTCGGATGTTCCTGAAATCCGGTCAACCTGGGCGCGCGGCCCGAAGCATACCCCATCCCTTTAGGGTGGGGTGGCCGCGCGCAGTTTGATTTTGCAAAATTAATGTTACAAAGCACTAGGTAATATGCCCCAGGTAGCCTCTATGAAGGAAAGACAGGCCGGAGGGAATCTCCCCTGCCTAAGCTTAGGCTCTGCTCTAGGCTATAGAGGCGTTGGCTTCACCCAGCCTAGAAAAGACATCCCGTGCCTTCATTACCCTTCTTCCAGCCACGGATTAGCTTCTCGTAGCCTGCCACACTATCTTCAAGCTCTTCCGGCGACAGAGTTTCGGCCTCGATCTCCTCATCTGTCATGGCCCGGCGTGGCTTCTCATCACATGGCAACATATCAAATGGCTTGAAGGCAGAAAGCATCGAGCCAAACGTCCCGCATCTGCCGGGTCATCCGGTTTTAATATCCCATAGGCGTCCTGATACCTGCGTCTCGTGGATCATAGATTTCCGGAATTTTTATAATATTTAGATTCTTAACCATCGCATAATCGATAAAGGCATAGTTAGCTCTCGCATCTTCATTTGTGACGGTCTCGTTCATTATAAGTCCATCCGCAACCGTGTACATGTTTAGCGTTAAGTTACCCGAATAATCAGGATGTTGCTTTAGATATGTGGAATAAAGTTCTGCAACTTCCTTGTTCACAGTGTCAACAGATACTTTATTTGTGAACCACTGAGCAGTTACTTCAAATAAGCAAAGATTCTGCTTTATTTGAACATAAGAAGAATCAACGCCAGTTATGTTGTTTAGCACGTAGGTCATGTTAGCAGCAACGTCTGAGTATTCTGCCGTCTGCTGGCCATTAACCGCCCCCATAAGCATCAAAAGAATGAATACTACCAGGATCAACTTCATGGATTCAGAGGAGTGTTCGCGAGATATACGCTTACCGACTGGTCGAAAATAGCTGAGATGGCCTTTAGGCCACCACCTTCAGCTCATCAGGATCAACCGGCCCATTGCGGCCACCTGACCATTTCGCGATTGGAGCTATGCTCTCATTGTCTATTTCGGCCTGTAGCGCCTTCATATGCTTGCAGGGAGTACCGGGATTGAATGTCCGGGCCTTGCATGAGCAGTCCTTCAAGGTTGTGGTATAGTAGCAATCGCCTTTCTTGCTTCGGGTCAGTCGCACATTGCCCTTCAGCTCTACGAATATAGGCATGGGGTCAGATGACCGGCCCATGTAGGTTAGCAGAGTCTTTACGCTGTCGGTATTTTGTGTAGTTGGGCCGGATCGGCCTTCTAGCATGTTCATTCCATTCATTGTGTTTTCACCAAATACCATATAGGAGAGGAGGCTATTTAAATCTATGGCACATAGTGCCATTAAGACCCATTGAAGATAAAAAGATATATAAGCAATGGTCTCATATGGCAGTGTATGCGCGAGATAACCACAGAGCTTAAAATAGACAAGTCTGGTAGGGTAGTTATCCCCGAAGTTTACCGGGAAGAGCTGAAGATCGCACCCGGCCAACTGGTAAAAATAACTATCAGCAATCCACTTGAGAAGATTGAAGGCAGGGATTGACCCCGCCTGGCATGGTCGGTGAAAACACAATGCCAAAAAGAATTCGCATTTTAAGAATAATAGCTTTGCCCATTAATGATTAGTTATTTAAGCCTAAAATAGAATCACAGTCAATAATAGTAATAAAAAACTGATTTCCCGCCGGGCGCTACCAACGCCCGACTAGGAAGACTCCGTATGGGAGTGGATTACCTTATGGAAGTAGTGGATACCACGCAAATAAATAGCTTTGCGTCCACAGTGACGCGAACTAATGTACCGCCCGATGATCCTATTATTGAAATCCCGGCTTCGGAGATTCAGCTCGTTCTGAAAGAAGCGGCTGATCTCTTCAATCAGGCTGCCGAAATGATCAGAGACGCCGGTATTCTCCGAGGGAGGGAGCTTGCCAGGATGCTCACCAAGGCCTCGGATAGCCTCAAGGCCACACGTTCGCCCACAGAGAAGCTTATGCTCGTTTTCGCATACATAAAGCAGCTTCTGGTCAAGATTCGCGATGCTCTGAAGACCAGGCCACAAGAAGGCGGAAAGGTTGTGCAAGTCTGTTCTAAGATCATGGCTCGCGCCGTCCAGATTGTCGATTACATTAAGACCATAACTCAGGATGATCCAAAAAGAAAGGAGATCGCCCTGGACTCCCAACAGGCCAGGATACTCTTCTCAGGTGCGTCCAAGGAGAAGGTGAGCCGCAAGGAGACCATTAGAGCCATGAAGAGAGCTGAAGTCCTTTGGCCTGCTCTGAAGTGCGGCCACAGGCCCTATGATGGCAGACAGACCACACGTCTAACCGCGAGCGTGGAAGAGCTGCAGGATTCGCCAATAATGGGCTATCGTGACATATGGCAACGGTCTGACAGATGCGTAAGCCTGAGTTTATAAGGCATTTTAATCAATATAGTCGAAAAATATACAATTAAATTTCATAAATCCGAGAAGGATAATAAGTGTTTGATGCTTGCTTTAGTTGACCTGCTACTACCGTTTCGGTTTCGTTTCTATTTTAATAGCAGATGAATATCATTTCTTTGGCTGGATAGATATACAAGTTGGATCGTTGCCAAAAGAAACGATCGATCCTATTTCATTCAAATTATGCAAAAGAAGATAGTATATGTCTTATAAAGATTTGATTTTTATTTACAATTTCCAAATTCAAGGGATTTTTCGGATAAAGACACATTTCTCCGAAATGCTTATATAGAATCCGATAAGACTAGATGATTAGATGGCTTAAAAAAATTCCATATTCTCTATTTAGCAAGATATGGGTTTTATAAGGCCATGTGATTAAAACGTGCAATCTTCCGATTATTGCGAAGATTGGAACAGAGGTAGGTAAAATGTATAAGATGTTGGAGTTGGATCTCCCTTAAAGAAGGCAGGGCATACACAATCCGTCAGTTCCTCTGTGATAGAGATGTTTCTTGAGAGGACCGAGACTTGGAGGAAGTTTGCCCATGAGAAGACAAAAACGACAGAATAATGAGAAGGAATCGAGTGAGAGCTATAGGATAAATGAGAGCCGGAATGCTCGATTGGAGGTTTATACAAAAACAATAAGAGTCGTTCAGACACGAGCAGAAGAGGAACGAAAGATTACGTTCAATGACCTTGTGGCCGAAATGTGTCCACAAGCGGCCAAAATAATAGATTATTTGGCACAACTGCTTCAGCAGTGAGTCGAATATGCAGCAAGTAGGCGGCTTGTTGCATAAAAGTAGAAGGTGACATTTTGTGAAAGAAAATGAAGGGGTGCCCAACGCGAGCGAAATATGCAAAGTGCTCAAAGAGATCGCTGACACGTTGAATTATCCAAGAAGAATCAAGATACTAAATGCCATACCGCCTGGTTCAGAGAAGACTTTCAAAGAACTGGAAGAAGCTACAGAAATTTCTGCAAGTAGCTTACACAGCCATCTCAAAGAGATGTGGCGCGCAGGATTCATCGACAAAAGCGATGAGCGGCCTGCTAAGTATAAAAGATCTGGATTTTTGAACTCCTTTATCTCTCTGATCACCCAGGAGCAAAGGTGTACGGGTATCCAGTTATCTAACCAAATGCGGTTGCATGGGCACCAACAAATCCAAGCGATAAAAGTCGGAGAGGATTCAGACGATAGTTGAGTTCTCTCCTCGCTTATTATTAATTAGTGTATCTCATTTTCATGAAGAATCCGTATTTTAATTTTCAAGACAATAAAAATGTCACTTTAATTTTTGATTAAGAAAAGCTAATGAGCACATTCTTAATCCTTTACTTCCAGAACTGCCACCATCCTTTTTTCTTGATCTCCTCTTCCCCTGGCTTCAAGGATAGCAGGTCTTACTTATCAGGGATCTAAGAGGTCTCCTGTCATTTGAAGCGCTGATCCGATAATTACAAAGCTTGATGTAAGTATCAGGTCTCTTGTTGTGTAACTAGGAGACCATTCTCTATCCCAGGCTTCACGAATATGTTCCAGTAAGGATAACTGTGTTCCGCCTCTGAGAAAGTCCCAAAGGGGAGTGCCTTCTGGCCATTTAAATAATGCTCCATGAATTAACCATAGCGAAGCCAAAATGTTTATAATAAATCCAATAAATTTTAACCACCTACCAAGGCACATAGTTTATCCCTCTTTACTTCCAGAATTGATACCAGTGCTTCGTTTTGATCTCCTCTTCTCCTGGCTTCAAGGATAGCTGGCTGATGCTTTGGCAAGACTCGTGAAAATAGTAAATATGCCTTCTAAATACCGCGTTTGGCGCAATACTCATCAAGACTGATGAATTTGCCCTTTTCGCGCTCTAGGAGAGCATGGAGTTCTTCTGCTGTGGACTCATCGTCTTCCGCAAGTGCGGCGAACTCATCAAAGGGCTCATCGTTCACTACCATAACTTTGCTTCTAGCAGCCATTAGATAACATTCTCCTCTATTGGTATATCGCTTTATCTGTAATCCGATTTTCTTTTCTTCTGGAATATTTTTGCTATTTTTATAATATTTTCATCAGTGCGCACCTCATACTCTACTCGGAGCTTTCCAACTCTCAGTCTGTACAGTGTCTCACTGCCTCCGACTGGTACAATATCTGCTTTGGGCCGTGGGCGGTATGGATCAGTCTTGAGTTCTTCCAGGTGGGCAAAGATCTTCTTGACGGCAGTAATTGGAAGCTTATCAAGGGTCTTTTGTGCCGTGCGGGATAGCTGTATAGTGAACATTCCTATTCCAGCTCTCTCTTCTCCTTTGGCTTCTTGATGCTTTCGGCAGCCAATTCATTTTCTCATTTGTATCTTATTCGTACTTTCTATTATGTAAAAATGGTTTATTGATATTGTTTTCCGGACAAACTACTTAACCTTGCACGTAGAATAAGTTCTTCATGGCAGGGGTCCTTGAGCAGCTATTCAGGCCACAGAAAAGAGCTGTGATGCATTGCAGTCCAAAGGCTATGGAGCTGGAGGCGGCCAGGGAGATCCTGGCTGAGGTGTTTGGGGTCCGGTTGTCGGAGGTAGATGAGATGATTAGGATCCGGTTTGAGGTAGAGGATAAGGGCTCCAAAGAGGGCGATCTGTGGCCTCAAGAGTTCTGGCTATAATCTAGTGATACTTATCTGAAGAAAAGACATAAATACTCATATGAATATATGAGTATTGGTGATGCAATCTCCACAGATCAACCGCTAAAATCACCTCCAAAAGCATGCACCCGTGGGAAGCAAACCGTCCACTTTCTTCCATCCCACGGCCTTTTTTTGCTCACATTGGCACGATCGGCGATGATATCCCTGACCGGTGGCGCGTGCAAATTTAAATCAATATCAGCCGAGGCTTGTGGCACCAGTGCCACATGGCTATGAATAGTCAACTACCACGTCCTGAAGGGCATGGCTTGCCTCCACGCAAAAAGTCGCGAAGCGTAAGGGTGGCTGACTCTTCATGCTGACTACTCTGTGGCATATATTCGCGTGCTGGCACCCCGGGTACGGGAGGAGAGGTTCACTTGTCATCCAATCGCCTAGAACCCTTACGGGCTCTCATGTGCCTCCGATACCGTGTCCCTGTATTTGCTTGTACGAGTCAGTTAAGCTGTTGTCTATTCCTCGTCAAAACGAGGGGAAGTGCCCAACCATATCGAATGGTCTGACTCTAGCAATGGACATCAGGAGGTGGATTTGTGGGCGTAAATAACTTACGGGACCGCCCAATTCCTCCCCACCCTGAAGGATGGGGACTCCTTGGGCAACGAGTTGAATCTTTTCCGAAGTTATCCGTTCCCATGCATTCAGTTTCTGTTGAAACAGGTCTGCTTGGTGGTTAGATCTGTGAAGAAGTGGTACCATATCTGTATACAATCATCTATATGATATGCTATGAGTACATTTGGCGCTATGCCCCAGTGGAATGTCTATGTGGTCTTTCTTGCTTTGATTGCGTTCATGGTCTCCGTTCCTGCGGTCAGTGCATCGAGTGGTACCCTCGACGAACTGAGGTCTGTAATCTCATCGTTCGATGATCCTCACATGGACACAAATGACTTGGCATTTTATCTAGTAACCCATGGTTTTGATGCCATGCCTAAGAGCAGTTACGTAGAGGTAAGGCTCGGCGAGAAGATCTGCAAGCTCGCTCCCAACGGTTCGGCGCCCGGACTTTCTAATATTGTAGCATAGTAGCTTGATTTGTTCGCCAAAACATATGCATTCTTATTCCTGGGTTCTTTTCTTCAGTGGCAATGACATACCAAATGGCTTGTTGATTGATTCTTTGTCGCACTCTTCAAATCTTGCCGCGCCTTATCCACAACCTTCATAATCATTTTTGTCTCATATCCAAGCGGCCCGGAGTCCCATGCTACACCCCATGTTGCTTGGTCCTCTTCCGGGCCACAAGATAATTATTCATGATAGTTGCTTATAGATTGTTGGGCGGAGGGGAGATCACCTAGTCCACTATCCGAACTTCGCTCCTCCTGCCTCCAAATATCTGGCCTGTAGCCCTTTGGCTCATCCACAGGCTCGATAGTGGCAATAGCGTGCTTGGGTACTAGGATCGGACCTTTGGCGGTCTGAATGTGGATCTCATGGTATTGTGAGATAAAAATCGGTTTGGTTAAATCTCAGAATGAATATGAACAAATAAGAGTCTGTCCTATGTTTTCTCAATAATATTGATATGTCATCTCATAAGTGATAACTGTGCCCTTGCTATGGGTGAGATGGATGCCTCTGTGTACGAGCATCCTCTTTAGAGGTAGCAGAGCGGCATAAACATATGGCGATAAGTGCATTCGGAGGTACAATCTTATGAGAACCCTTATCATATTCGGCTTAATCTTTTTGTTATTAGCTTTGAACAGCGAGGCTACAACGCCTTTATCACTTACTGGATCAAGTGGAAAGGCAATCCTAACGCAAATCGCTAGCACTAATATAACAAATGAAGTAACCAAATCAACTGCAGAACGTCTCTGGAATTGGGGCCAAATTCCAATGAATTATGAGTTGGATCAATCGGGAAAGTTATCTGATATTTCAGGTTGGGATGGCACTGCGGTGGATGAGGATAATTTGTGGTTGGAGTCCAAGATCGGCGAGCTGGGAAAGTTAAACATAAGCGAATATGTATGAGCTTTGCTTTGTCAAATGGATAAGGAGGAGATCCTATCGCTGTTTTATCCTCCATCCTTTGCTTGGATGCTGCCTTTCCCTATCACCGCCAGAACAACCGCCATGGACCAGCCCTCCTCACTTGGCTTCAAGGATAGCTGCCTGATTGACCGGGTGTGCCTGGCCACAAGGAAGTCCCACAACCTTCATAACCATTTTTGTCCTATATCCTTGCGGTCCGGCGGACCCTTGCTATCCCAAGTTGCTTGGTACCTCTTCCGGGCCGCAAGATAATTATTCATGATGGTTGCTTAGAGATTACTGGGCGGAGGGGAGATCACTCAGCCCACTATCCGAACTTCGCCCTCCCGCCTCTAAATATCTGGCCTGTAGCCCTTTGGCTCATCCACAGGCTCGATTGTGGCAATAGCGTGCTTGAATACCAGGATCGGCCCCTTGGTAGTCTGGATACGGACCTCATAAGGGTTGTATCTATCTAGGATGCCGGTAATTGGCTGGCCTCCAGAGACTAGGCGGATTGTGACCTTCTTGTCCTTGAGCTTGGGGATAAACTGCGGGCCGGTTTGTTTTTGTGCTGGCTTTGTCATTGTTGCTTTTTCTTCTGTTATTTGATCACTTCCAGAATTGCCACCATCCTTTCTTTTTGATCTCCTCTTCTCCTGGCTTCAGTGATAGCTGGCTGATGCTTTGGGTGAGCAGGGCCACATGGCCGCGAAGGAATGCGATCTCATCCTCTTTGGACTTCAGAGCCGATTCTGTCTTCTCTTTCAGCTTTTCGGCTTCATGCAATTGCTCTCTGATTTGGTCAATCTGAGATTTAAAATGTTCTAATTCAAATACCATTGATTCAAATTTCTTATCTCTTTCAGCAATCTGATTTTCCAGAGTATGAATTTTCTTGTCTTTCTGGAATACTTCTACTGCTCTTGAATTTATTTCCTTATCAGCTTCTGCAAGCTTGCTTTCAATGGTAGGAATACGTTCTTCTAGCTGTAATACTTTATCAGATAGCGATTTGTTTTCATTGATCTTTAGAGCTAATTCATTATTGATTCTATTGATATCGTAATCCTTCATCCTACTTTGGCTTTCAATGATAGGAATACGTTCTTCTAGCTGTAATACTTTATTAGATAGTGATTTGGCTTCTTCTGACTTTATCGTTAATTCTTCATTTAGTCGATTGATATTGTTTTTTAAATTCCTACCAGTTCCTGTGTAAAAATCAATAGCTTCAACTACAAAGTGAGAACGACTCTTCCCCATGCGTTTTGTCTCTGCTTCAATGGTTTCCATTGTGGAATCAGGAACAGAGACACTCATCTTTTGCATGTATCCTACTATTGTCGGATGAATTTATAAGATTATCCTACTTGGGTCGGATTGAGGTAGGAAATAGGAATAAAAAAGTAGGAATCAATTAGGAATCGATATTAATAGATACCTCATTTAAATTCTACAATTTTTATGATGCGCGATTCGGTTTACTTGGTGTTCATGTAATCCTAACTCTTATATTTGGTCTATCTCCCATATTTAAATGAAACGAGGGCCGAACTGCCAGCAGCCAATGTCTTATACCTCTTATTCTTCATCGGCTCTCATTTCCTCCTGTTCATGCCAAAAGATCTTTAGGATTAGCTGTCATGAGTATTGTGGGGTGAGAGATGATGCAGCATACAGGTATCCCCTTCTCATCCCGGACATTTTTCGTCAATCCCTGCAAAAATGCCATAGAACTAAATCACATGTTATATGCACTGCTAGAATCTGGGATCAGCCTATGTATCCCAACTCCTTGGCCTTGGCAAAGGCAGCTTGGGCTTCTTCATGTTTTCCAAGTTTATCAAGTGCATTGCCTTTAGTAGCCCAAGTGAATGCATTATCTGGATCTATTGTCAAGGACTTATCACAGCATCGAACAGCGTTTTCATACAGCCCAATGGAGCATAGCAAATCTGCTTTGGCGGCCCATGTTTCCGAGTCATTGATATTCGTTTCCAGTTTTTTACCGATTACAGCTAGCATTCGATCTATGTCTTTACCGTCCATGAATGTTGGTGGCAGATTACCTGTTCTTATGTTTTTGGATGTATTCTTCTCCGTAACATGACGTCTTAGTTATCCTCTGCCTCAATGTCCGGTCTTCTCTGTGGTTCGGTTTCTCAAATATCTGATGTAACCGTAATTTCTTTTAATATATTTGATCTAAGTTGGTTAATGAATGGATTTAGCATGTGGTTTTCAATTGAAGCTCTTAACTCGTCGAGAATAAGCGGCTTAGTCAGAAAATTATCTGCCCCTGCTTCGAAACAAGCATTGCGGCAAATGTCTAATGCTGTAACAACTATGATCTTAGGACCATAATCCCATCTCTGACGAATGATTTTTGTTGCCTCTATTCCATCCATTTCAGGCATTTGGATATCCATAAGCACGATATCGTAGCGTCTATTTTCTAAAGCTTTAATTGCTTCTTCTCCATTTTTTGCGAGGTCTGCTTGGTGACCAAGCCTTTTGAGCATAAGCGAAGCTATCTTCAGGTTAATGTCGTTATCGTCCACTACCAGTATGCTTAGAGACATCGCACTCACTCCAATCTGTTAATTGAATTTAGTCTATATGAATCCTTTGGCTGTAATAATATTAATGAGGGGTTTAGTAATATAAACACCAAGAAAAACATCACTTCCTGTTATTTTTAGGCAAATACCCCCGCAGTTTGCTGCGTGGTGCGCCGCTGTAATTTTTACTAAAAATTATTCCGAAGTAATTTAACAAATGGCCATGTTGCGACAGTAGCATCTGATAAGATCTTCGTTATAGATTTCCAGATGGATCCTTATTGTATTCAAAGTTGGTCTACATGTTACACGCACTACTTTTATGCCAATTCTCATGCCATAAAATGCAGTCACCATATTTTATAAATCCTCTTTCGCCCTCGCAATGTATGGGTTTGCGCTCCAGATTCTACAGCGCAATTTTGATCTTGCTGATAACGATTATTCGGTAGCGGGCAATTGTCGATAATTCATTCCATAGTATTTGGAATATTCAGGTAGGCAAAAGCAAAAATAGGGCTTGTTAAGAGGATGGCAAAAAGAGAGATAGATTCTTGCAGGTTACACGTACTTGATCTCAAGACATGGGATCCTCGTCTTGTCCTTATGAGATACCTGATTTCACAATGTTAGTCTTCAGGTTGACCGATTAGCAATTACGGGTCCCCGTCCCACTCTCCAGCAGGCCTACTGCCAACGTAGTTTGGATCACTGTATATCCAAGATCCTGAGCCAGCGATTCCTTCAAGACCTGGATTCAACCGTTGCATGCTTTCCATTACATAATTCGGGTTTGCATCAAAGTCATCCTGAGCATATGGGCTGATAAGCCATCTATACGTGGCTATGCCGTCAAGGTTGTTTATGACAAATATCAAGCTGCCTGCATATCCAGTACCGGCCACAATCGAATAGTAAAGCTCGATGATTCTCCTAACATCTGTCGGTGTTGGGTAATCTCCTAGCAGCGTTGCACTGAGGGTAATATGCATTTGACCATCGGTCATTATGACACTTGGTCTAAATGTGACCAATCCCAATGAGTTGCTTATGACATCTTCCAGCTTAGCGGATACCTCTATGTATTGGTTGGCGGCCAATGCACCACATATCATTAGCGCAGTTGCCATGACTACAATAGGCAGCTTCATTGAATCCCTCTACACGTTCTTAGATAGTCTTCCTCAGCTGTTATAACTGTCACAGCGCACATGGTACTTTTCCTTCGGGATATGGGCCAGCGATAAGGTCAGAATGTGCGGTGCTATTGTGAGTTATATACAAGCGGTTTGTTTTTTTATCGCGTGGAACTGCTGTGTCGAATAACTCCATCAAATCAGCAAGCTACAGACCATTTGGGCATTAAATGGGCAGAACATGAAACCAACATCATGTGCCGCTTCATCGAGAATTATTCGACACAGCAAATCTGTTCTTAATCATGAGTTGAAGTTGAGGGACTGTGTAAAAGGATCCGTAGCGGATATCTCAATGAAGTCCGCCACGATCCATGCCAGTTTGTCTGGGTGCTGGATGGCCATTTCATACCCGGTATTCTCTAATCTGACCAGCTCATCTCCTCCGGGAGCTTCATATTGTGATGATAGCTCCGGAGAGGACGTGCTCCTCAGGTACCTTCAATTCGTAGACTTTGTCACCCACAGACAACTGGTAGGCACTCATGGGCTTGGTATCGAAATTCGTGCCGCCGGCAATGCTTCCTTCCGTGGAGTAAGGAAGCACCAGGGTGAACCGGCCACTGGCGTCGCTGGTATTGGACTGTTGGTATAGGAAAACCCGGTTCTGATTGGTCATTATGGGAACTGCGGCTACAACTTTAATTCCCGGCAGTGCATTTCCGCTTATCACCGCGCCCGGCACATGCTCGAAGATCTTAACGAACTTCTGACCATTGCTGGTTGCAGCAGTCTCGGACTCATGCACCAGCCTGTAATGTTGCAGGGCATTGAGCGGGAAGGCAGGGTTAGCAGGGCTCATGGCAGCGATCTCGGCAATATCTCCACCTCTTCGGCTCTCATTGATGAACGCTTCCAGCTCAGTGCGATTATTGGTGATTTTGGGCGCTTCGGTGAGCACAGGAACCGTAACTCCATTTCCTGCATCCCTGGCACGATAGGCCAGTCCCACACCCATATCTCCAGCGGTCTCAGTTCCGTCGAAGAAGTACATGCGAGACGCCATGGACTTGAAATAGGACTCGCGCCAGATCTGCACCTGAAACCACTGTCCTCCCTGCTGCTGGCAGACCACGCCCATGTATTTTATAAGGGGAAGAGAGCTCCAGGCCGCTATGGCATGGAACTTGCTTACTGCCATGGGCTGATCGATCATCACATACTTGGTATTCATGTACTTTGAGCGATTTAGATCAAGAGCTTCCAGCACTTTTTCTGCCTGGCTCTCATTCTCGGCTAAGAAGAATGGCGAGGAGCCAGCAACTTTCTGGGTGACGCTGCCAATTCCCTGCTGGAAGGGATTTGCATTAGGAATCCTGTGGCCTACGGTTTCGATGAGGTGCCCATAATCCCACCAGGACATAATACCGTAAGCCGCATCCGGGTAGGCATACTTGTCGCCGGCGGGCCGCACATATTTCTCATAAAGGTCCATACCGGGGCTGGGCGTATTGTTCTGCAGCCATGCCGTTGAGGTCAGCCAATCAGAATCCGGGCCGTCGGTATTTTGAGCGTATACTATGCTCCAGCTAAGACTTGGCAATATGATAAACGAAAATATCAAAATTGCCGCCAGGATGATCTTGAGATTTGAGGTGATCAGCTTGACCGGATCCTTGACCTCATCCAGGTCCAGATCCGTGATGCCGAACCTCTGTAGTAGCCAAGTAACTAAAAAGCCGGTGAGAATGGCTACATTTATCGCGTAATAATAGGTGAATCTATTCTGAGCGAGAGCCATGATGAGGATGACCAAAGACCAGGTTAAGATCAATATTTCAGCGGGCTTTTGGAACTTGACATTTCTGGTGATGAGCAAGATCAGCGCTATCAGGGCAAATGTGAAAGTGGTAAACAGGATAGCAAGAATCTCGGGCAGGTGGAAGAGAGCTGTAGGATCGGGACTGTAGCCTATGCCTGGAAACGATGCGAGGACACTGGCAAAGGAGAACTGTCCCCCATCGGAGAACAATGCGGCAGCCTCACTAATTGTTGCGGCGCCACCCGTCTTCTGCTGGAATATGGCAAGTCCCGCCAGGAGCGGCTTGGTGAACTGAGGAAGGGCAAGGTAAAGTATGGTCGTGCCTATTGCCGCCAATCCCACTAATGCGCCTGGATAGTAGTAGCTTTCAAATCCCTTTTCTTTAATGAACCTGGACAGGACTGAGAAAAAGATGACTGCAACCACGCCCAGGAGGAGTATGGTGGGCTGGAAGAGACTGTAGAGGTAATGATTGAATCTGTAGTAAGAATCGACAAAGGGAAGCACCAGCAGCGTGGCCACAAGAAAAGCTACTGCTCCGGATATGCCCAAGTATTCCACGTTCTTTCCCCGAATGTGGTCAAAGATGCTCTGCAGCATAATGAAGAGCAGAATTATTCCCACGAAAAGAAATCCGGAGGACCAGGCATCGATGTAAAGGCCAAGGGAAACGCCGGTCAGGGCGGAATAGAGGAGTGGCTTCTTAAATGCGGACAAATTCCTCTGCACAGCCGCAAAGGTCATGCTCTTTCCGGAGCGCAAGGCGAGGAGCAGGAACATCATGACGAGGCTGCTAAACAGGATCTCTGCCGCGTGGTGATCTGTAAAACCCAGGGTGGTGCGGCTTAAGACCTGACCGGGAAGCACGGCTATGATCAAAGCCGAGACCAGGCCGCAGCTTTTGCCGTATAGCTCCTTTCCTATGAAGTAGACGGGGAAAACCAGGAGGGCGCCAAGGACTGCTGGCAAGAAGGCGCCCACTACTTCAATCAGATGATTGCTGGGCTGGCCCAGGCCGAAGATGTAAGAGAATATAGTAATGGCCCAGCTCACGAAAGGACCGAAGTGCAGCGGCGTTCCATGCGGAAAGTAAGTCATGGGGTCAAACCACAGTCTCTGCAGNTTGATCACAGTGCCTTTGGCCAGCATCATGTGATACCAGGCATCGGTCTCGCTGCTGAAGATGACGCTGCTGCCCGAGAAGACTCGGCCCCAGGGAATGATGGCGCGCAGATAAAATGAGAAAAGCGCCGCCACTATCAATCCTGCGTATAAATATAAATCGCTACTCTGCCAAATACCGACCTTGGCCGCAGCATTGGCCTTCTTTTCTAGGGGGACGGACGAAGCCTCCCGCGGCTTTGCCTTCATCGTGGTTTTTTTGCCACTGTCACCCTTTTCTAAAGATCTCTTAGCCATTAAGCCAAGAGACCGTTCTATCCTCATAAATGTTTTGAATCGTGTAGGGCATGCTAGCGATATATGCGATTCTTTTTCGGGATAATTTTGCCTGCCATAACTCTCGTCCGGCATTTTTTTGCGCCTTATCGTGGCAGCTTTGCGCCCGCAGCATATCTTTATGCTGAAGTTAGCAGCGGCAGAGAATGACCCATCTAACATCGACGATTTTCCGGTCTACAGATTATAAATTTTATCTCAATGCTATATTGGGATCGATCTGTATGGAGAAGATACAGGACGTAAAGGGCCTAGGCGGGATGCTGAACGGATTTAGAGATCAGGTGAAGGATGACGAGAATATCGTTTTCATTGGCTCTCTAGGGCTTTGCACTCCCGTTGCCCTATTCCCCGAGATATCAGGTGCAAGAAACGGAGCTGGCCTTTCTGCCCGGCTTAAATATGGATAAAGAGCACGACGAATCGTAGCCACGGAATATGGAGTGGAGCTGGAGAGTGCGGCAAGTGCAGAGGCGGATATAGTTGTGATCCCGGGGGCATGGCCATGCCCAAGATCGGAGTCAAGCCTGAGGTGATGAAGGTTATTCTGAGCAAAATGAAATTCAAGAAGCTCATGGGTGTATGTTTTAGGTCCATATTTGAGCAGGCAGGATGGTGTCAGGCCCTCATTCTGTGGCAGCCTTTGAGCTTGTGGTCTTGCCTTTTCTATTGCAGCCTTGGCACCATCGATAACTTCTCAGGCTACACCTAAAACAGGAATATGCTCAATATCGTAAGCATACTTGAGACACTGATCAGACTAAATCGTTATCATCTGGCTACGCTATTCATCCAGCATTCGGCCAAGAGTGCAATTTGCTTCAACGTATTGAGCATGTTCGGAGATGCGGTCTCCATACCACAAACAGGATTGCAAGGGCAATGAGAATCTTGAGAGCCAAAAGATATTCATTTGCCCCAGCTATGTTAAAGCCTGAAAGGAAATCGCCATCAATACCTACTGTTGAAATGGTATCACCAAAAAAAAATATGTGCGGTACATAAATAAATCATTTTCGGTTCCTCGGACTTTGCACCTAAAGTACCTTTTTGACTCATTGGTCTTCGGTTAAGGAATGAATAACAAATTTATGAATTTTATATTTACAAATTCGGGACGTGGCTGAATCTGGTAAATATCCATTTCGATCGCGGTGATCTCAGGACACGATAGTTCCTGCAGAGCTCAAGCTTATAATTTTGGCAGCGGAAATGCGATTCTGCTCTTAACCGAAGACGCATGGAATGCCAAGGATGCAGTTGCATCTCCTTTTTGAGATAGTGCAAAATAAGAGCTTGCGATATCCGGGTTTGATTCGTAGGTTTTTTTCGTGGAAGTTGTATTATGCTCTCTTGCCAGATCCGGGCCACCGCTCGCTTCAATCAATGCACGTGAGACATGGTCTCCATATTTGTCTAAATACTGCTGCACCAAAACTCCACCCCCTGAACGACCATAGACCATGATTTTGTCGTTTTGGGGTAGTAGCCCCTTCTTTTGCATGTCCTGCCTTACCGCTTCGATGTCATCTATCTGTTCGTTTGAGCCATAGAGTTTCATCGCTAACGTATAATTTACCGAACCGTCTTTGTTGAATACCTCTGGAAATAATGTGGGGCTTACGCCGCGATTTCCTATGAGCACGTAAGAAAGCCCGCCTAAATTAGCATCAAAATCTCTCGAAGAGTTTATTAATCCTACCGCTTCTTGTTGGTTATCACAAAGCCAAAAAACCACATTATCGCCAACTCTGAATTCAGGATTCAAAAGGTAAAAATCTGTAAAGTTTCCGAGAGAGGAATCTTGGTGATCGATTGGAATTTGCAGGTAATGGTGGTACTCATCTGGTGGCATCTCCGGGTAGTAGCTACCGGCTGCAAGACGAGTGAGTGGCACTGCATTAAACGCCTGATATCCATGCCAACCATAAATTCCGCCCACGACGATAATTGCAAGAAGCAAGAAGACAACTATTTTCCATTTCATACTTCAAAAGCCTCGAATACAGCAATCGTGACCTTTTCAGCGAGGGCGATGAAATCTTTAAGCATCTAATCCATTTTCTCTCTGCAGCTAAGGTACTCTCGCATGCCCACCGATATAGCTCTGGACCAGCTCCGCCGCCTGGCTTCCACTGATGATCACTCCCATCACTCCTGCATGGGGCTCAGTCCAGCCTCCCGCCAGGTAGAGGCCATCGATTGGCGTCTTCTGAGGCAGGCGCTTGAAGCGGGCGTCGAAACCCAGGTAGCTTCCGTTCTTGTTCAGGGTGTATCTCTGGAAGGTGAGGGGCGTAGCAGCTTCTTTTACCAGGATATGCTCCCGCAGCCCTGGAATAGCGTCCTCGACGATGGAGATCAGATCCTCGGTAATAGTATCCTTTCGGGAGCGGTAATCCTCGCTACGCTCTCGGAAGTTGGAGACACCCCAGTCTTCGAGCTCGCCCGTTCTCATGGGGACGGCTATGGTCAGTATCTGCTTATTCCCAGAAGCCAGAGAAGGATCGAGGAGGGTGTAGTTGGTCAGGCCCACAAAGGGATTGTCTCCTTTTTGGCCTGCGGATTCATTCATGATGCAGATCTCGAAGGAATTGCGCAATGCTGCAGGGAACTCGAAGCATTCGTCCAGCCCTAAATAGACCTGGAAGTAGGACAGGGTGGCGGTCATCTCCTTCAAGGAACGGACGAATTCAGCGGGCAATGACTCTTCACCTACCATCTCCAGGAAGGTTGAGTTGGCATCGGCATTGGAGATTACGCTATCTGAGATGAACCGTCTCCCGTCCTCCAGCTCGATGCCAGCGGCGCGCCCCTGCTCGAGCAGGATCTTCTTTACCATGCAGCCCGTCTTAACCTCACCACCGTGCCGCATAATGGCTCCAACAAAGGCATTGGAAAGGCTCTGGGAGCCGCCTAGGATCCAGTAGCTTCTTGCCCGGAAGAACTCCCTAAGGGAGACGGCGTATTTAAGGAAATCGATCTTCGAGAGGGTTATCCCGGCGTAGCTGATGGGGAGGTATAGATAAAGGAAGATCTTCTGGTTCGAAAAGTAGGAGGAGAGAAAGGTGCTCAAAGGCTGAGACAGGCGATGTGCCAGCTCTGGATCGAAGCCTGTAGGCTCGTCGAAGAGGGGCTTGGATCGGGTGGCAGGAAGAAGGTCCCAGATACGGTTCAAGTCTGAAAAGAACCTCTCGATGCTCTGCCGCTCTGCAGGGAACTGGCTGGTCATCATCTCCATGAATTCCTCCTGCCTGGTAGGAAGGTTCAGCACTCTGCCGGAGATGACAATCTTCATGCTGCTCTGGCTCAAGTCCATGAATTCCACATCTTCTTCTGCTCCCGCCTCCCGCAGCACCTGGCGGACGGCTCCGTTCTCTTCGCAACCGGCGATGGTATGGATGGAGGCTTCGAAGCGGAAGTGATCTCCATCAGGAGCCTTGCGGCAGAAGCGGCTGGCATAGCCGCCCACATTGCAGTGCTGCTCGAACAGAACGACTTTGTAGCCATGTCTGGCCAACAGAGCTGCAGAGCTAAGACCGCCAAGGCCCCCGCCTATTACTATTACATCGTATCTTTCAGAATCTTTGATCTTGCGGTCCATAATGATGTCCATCTCCATACTACCCGATATTCATCGTTATTTTTCTACAATTTGATCTCGCACCAGTTCTTCAAAATCAGGGATCACATCTAGTTCTCCAATAATAAAAAAATATTGAGCAAGCACTTGAATGCTCAACTCTATTTACGGTCATTGCCACTATCTTCCCTCGGGATCTTCCTGTGGATGATACACAAATGCACCATGCTTGCTCGGATCATAATCTATGTGCAGGATTTTGTTCAGATATTCCTTGTGTACCGCAATAGGATCAAGATCTTTGAACAGCTCTGGATAGAACCACTTAGCGTAATATGATAATCCAACTGGATAGAACGCTTCGATCACTAGATTTGCATCTAATGTGTAAACTCTTCCGTTCTTCACGGCGGCAACATTGTCAAAACCGGTGCGGTTCAGGATTGTGTCTCTTTTTTCACGTAATGCTGTTACGTTATCTGTCACCCATCCTTTTTTGCCGTAAAAATCTGATCCTGCATGGTAGAGTATTATTTCAGGATTGCGTTTTATTATCTCTTCCGGATCTGCCATAAAAAGGCCCTGAGAGGTATCTCCAAAGATATTGATTCCCCCTGCCATCTCGATGTAGTCGTTGGGATAATAGTTTCCTGTACCACCGGTTGAATAATCCCTAAAGACCTCACTGTAGACCTTAATTCTCTTATCGCGAGGAATATTGCTTACTTTTTCTTTAATTTGGCTTAAACGATCGTCGATAAAATCAATAAGTTCTTTTGCTTCTTGTTTTCTATTCAAAATATATCCGGTCTTGTTAACCTCGTCTGGATAACTTGCTGGCCGGCAATAATCGAAACGGAGAACTACAATATTGGGATCTAGAGATTGAATCTTTTTCTGGATTTCATCATATGAAGAGCCATTTCCGCCTGTAATTATCGTATCAGGTTTAAGCTCAAGTATCTTCTCAAAATCAAGAGATTGAGGCATCTTGCCAACGGAGGGGAGATTGCTCAATTTTGGGAATAAAATCGGTTCATTCTTGATGGAATCGGTGACACCAACTACCGAATCCTCAGCCTTTAGTGCTTGCAAGGTTATCGCACTACCGATCCAATAAGCAATAACCACTCGTTTAATGGGTGTATACACTGTCACTGTGTTGTTGGCCGAGTCTGTAATGGTTTTTGGATAATTTTCATGTATGTTCTTTATTTCATCAAGCTGCTCCTTAGTTATCTTTCCATCTTGAGATAGCTTCTCTGCAGCTTTTAGCTCCTCGGCAGAGACTATCTTATCACCGTTGCTATCTCCCGGAACATCTATCCCCTTAGCAAACGCTGGCACTAGCGCATTTGATACAAATAGCGCTAGGATTAATGCATAGATTATCCATTTCATTACTAAACCGCCTACCAATGTCTCTGAATTTGAATGTCCTGAATCACTTGACATAATTTACGTGATAATTGTAGCAGTCTAATATAAATATATATCGTATTGTAACACGTAATACATCCTAATAGCATTGAATGAACGAATAGTGAAGACGACCCAGTTATAATCCACTCTACTCATCCGGCTTAAGTGAAACAGCGGCGGCGCACCCCGATGCAAGCATCGGGGTATTGCGATAAAAAAATATTTGCTGTAAGTAGGCTCAAGTTTTCCATTTGTTTATTGACTTCCATATTTTAAATATGTTTTTATTACTTTTATTATTTTTAGTACTATCTGATAACACTTAAATAGAAAGAGTTATTAACAAAGACGATAATGCTGATGAAAAATTAGACAAAGGTTAGCAATCGAATTACGATGGCTTACTGAGTTAAATTGCAGCCGGAGTCCATATGATGGGATGTAAAAACTACAACATCAAACATTATAGTAATAGTCTGGCACATCACAGATCCTCCAGGCTATTTATAAATACAAAAGGAGGTGCAGGAAATGACATACGAAGAGTTTGTAGAGGCAGGATGCCTGAACAATCATTAGAAAAAAGAACGCGAATAGGCGTGAGAATATATTTTAGAATGGATAGGTGTCGTATCACTCCTATCCCTATTTTTAATATGGGAGATATATAAATGGATTATATTCCTTATCTATTAGTACTTCACATCACAGGAAGATGCAATTTAAAATGTGCATATTGCTATGCGAGCTCATACGATAAAAATGACTTAGAGACTGAGACTGCCCAAGATATACTGTCTCAGGCCGCAAAACTGGGCACCAGGCATGTAATTTTAAGCGGTGGCGAAGCTTTACTCCATCCCGATTTCTATACAATATCAGAATATGCGAAAAACCTCGGGATTAAGGTCCATTTAACCTCCAATGGCACGCTGATTGATGAAAATAATGCGAAGAAACTTAAATCATTGGATGCGATCATAACCATCAGCCTTGATGGCTCTTGTTCGGAGATTAACGATCCATTGCGTGGAGGAGGCACGTTTGATTCTGCGATTAGTAGTATTAATAACCTCGTCCATTGCGGTGTAACTACATCCATGAGGATGACTCTAGTAAAAGATAACGTCAGTGACGTTTACAAGTATATTGAGTTAGCAAAACGGCAAAAAGTCAATAGGTGCATAATTGAAAGGGTCACGGGCATTTTTGGTAATCCTGAATCATTTAAACTGGAACCTTCAAGCGAGGATCTGATCAAATCCTTTGAGATTCTATCTAAATATGCAAATATTGAAGGGATAAAGATAGGCTCGAACGATCCCTTATGGTTGATCTATCAAAACAATTTATGCGAAAAAATCACAGGAAATGATCACATACGCGGCGGATGCACCGCGGGAGTTGCCTCAGTGACTATTACTCCTGATCTTACCGTTATTCCCTGCCCAAGGCTGCCCGTCAAGGCAGGCAGCTTAAATGATGACTCGTTGGAGGATATATGGCTTACGTCTAAAGTTTTTCTAGACTTGCGAAACAGGGATCTTTTCGCAGGTTGTTCGTCATGTGATTCTAAATATATATGTGGTGGCTGCAGAGGCGCAGCATATTCTCGTGGATCCTATCTGGCAAAGGATCCATATTGCTGGAGGAATGGGTGATGAAGTGCGTTTTGTCTATTACTGAATCCTGCAATTTGCAGTGCAAATATTGCTATGTTGACGCAAAGAGAGAGGACGCGCCATCCCCTTCAACCTCGCATCTTTTTCGTATAGTGGACCTACTTGGCGACATAGGGATCAAAAAATTAATCATCGGCGGCGGAGAACCACTGTTGAGAGATGACGTATTTAACATCGTAGAGAGAAGCTCGGCAATAATGCTTACACATCTTCTAACAAATGGGACCCTTATAAATGAGGAAACTGCTAGAAAGCTAGCGTGTTGTGGATTAGATGGAGTGAGCATCAGTTTGGATTCCGCTACGCCCGACATACATAACGAACTTCGGGATGGATCCTACCTATCAGCCTTAAACGGCATAAGATGTTGCATAAATGCAGGATTGAATGTGGATATCAGTACATGTGTTACAACAAAGAACGTTCTTGCTATCGCAGATATAATACACCTGGCGGAAGATCTTGGTGCAGCATCAATTACATTCCAAGGCTTAAGTCCAGTTGGAAGAGGTGCAGAATGTGCAAATCTGGCATTAACACCTGAACAAACTGATTTATTTTTGAATAATATATATAATATTATGTACACTAAAAAATTTAAGATTAAAATGATAATGTTTTATCCTCAATGGATCAGATGGGACAGCAATGCGGAAGGCTGTGAGGCCGGGAAAAACTTCTTCGGGTTGCGTTCGAACGGGGATGTTTTTCCATGCACGAACCTGCCTATTAAAATTGGAAATATATTAGAAGATAACTTCGCAGATATATGGAACTGCAGTTTTATGAATGACATTCGTATGAGACGAACTGGTGGATGTGCTGTATGTGAATACCTGGAGCGATGTGGCGGTTGCAGAAGCAAAGCATATTCCCTTGGAGATGCTTTTGCAAGCGATCCGTCATGCAAGCTAGCAGAGGAAATGGCGGTGGATAAATGAGCGATCGATGGATGAAAATAGTCGAACTGCCTAGGCCCTATTTATTTGTAGTTCCAGCGGCAGCAGGTATTTGCGGATTGTTTCTTTCAGAGCAAAATCCTGGCATAATGGCCTCAGCACTGGCAACCTTTATACCTGTTTTGGCATGGGCTGGTGGACAGGTGTTTAACGATTATTTTGATGCAGAAATAGATACGCAAAAGCATCCAAATTTCCCAATACCATCCGGTATGATTTCTAAAAAAATGGCGGTTATCTATGGAATATCGTTTTACCTTGCCAGTCTACTTTTATCTGCTTTGGCAAGTATCTATTGTATTTTCGCATGTTCATTGGCGATATTATTTTCTTATATTTATGGGTACGAAGGAAAATTCAAAAGGAAGGGATTTCGCAGAAATCTGTGCTTTGGACTAGCAGTTGCCATGTGTGTTTTAATTGGTTCTACTATTATGGGCAATGCTTCGATTTTGATCATCACAGTGATGACTATTGTTGTATTAATATATACAAGCGATAATATCATTGGCAGACTGCCTGATGTTAAGCTAGATCGACAAATGGGAATTCAGACACTTCCTCTGCAGATAGGGATAAAACCTGCCGCAGGGATTGCGCTCATGCTAACAGTAGCAGCCGCCGTTATAACGATGCTTCTCTGGCTACTGGGTCTGAATATTCGATATTTGCCTTCGGCGACTATTGCCAGTTTGTCTCTTGTATGGTTGGCGGTTTCAGTTTTTAAAGATCCTGAAGGATCAGGCAATTTGCCAACCATACTTTTGCGCTATATGGGTCAATTATTGCTTTATCTCTCATTGATAATCGGAGCTGTTAAGTGATGAGTAATACGGAACAGGATACGTCATCCCAGATTGCCTTGATGAGAGGACCTGCCTTTTGGTCTCAAATTTGGAAGAAGGAGTTCTTGGCATCATTATTGCCCGAGGAAAGTACGAACACATTCGAGAGAGGTTCGCGAGCTAATAACTGGGATAAATCAGAAAAGATCAGGCTTGATGGTGAGCGAAGAGTGGCAGATTTGGATTTGCATCCCTCTTGGTCTGTGTTAGATATAGGGCCTGGTCCAGGTACTTTAGCGATTCCAATTGCAAGGAAGGTAAAGCATGTAACAGTGGTTGAACCGTCTTTGGCAATGATAGATCACCTGAAGAGACATATTCAGGACGCAGGGGTATATAATATAGATATAATTCATTCGAGATGGGAAGACACTTCATTAAAAACCGTCGAGCTGCACGATTTAGTAATCGCTTCATATTCATTGAATTTTTTAGATATTGAATCATCACTTCTCAAGATGAACCAGGCATCTCGACAGATGGTGTATCTCTATTGGTTCGCCGGGATTACCACATTAGAGAAAATACGTATAGATCTTTATCCAAAGCTTTTTGCTAAAAGGTATAATCCATTCCCTAAATGCAATATCATTTACAATTTGTTATACGATGCAGGTCTTTTCCCGGAAATAAAAGTGCTTGATACTTCCTATTCGCAAGAATACTCCGATATCGAAGAAGTAGTTTCTGAAATAAAGGATATATTAAATATCTCGACTAATGAGCATGATGAGTTTCTTGCTGAGTATGTAACAAAAAAGTTTCGAAATACAGAGCAGCATCCAATAATTTACGATGACACCACGTATGTAAGACTCTCATGGGAACCAAAGGTTAACGAATATTAATAAATTCCTAATTAGCACCAATTTATAGCTAGAAGTAGGCAAGATTTATGATCGAAAATTTGCATGGAACACAAATGCAACCTAGCAGCATAGGCAACTTGCAAGAGGGGTTTTTTTACATTTATCAAGATAATTATTGTATCGTTAATATAGATAATCTTCCTGCAAATCGCAAATACCTATACTCAGATAGTGCAACTTCCTGCATTATCCTTGCAATAATTGGTAGAGATGCATATGGAAACCAATTAGCTGCATTGACACACATTAGCAGACCCATGCGTTTTAATTATTTCTTTAACCATATATGCCCTATTTTTGTGGGTCCTGTGAGGTTATGGGCACAAGGAGGTAATCCTCCTGCATGTGAAGCATCAATAAGGAATATAAATACACTCATAAGATGGCTAGATGATCACAGCGTTGAACGATTTGAGAGTGTCGAGTATAGAGAAAAGCCTTCTTGGTTCGTGGAGCAAGTTGCTCTTTCCCTTGGGCAAGGCAATCCCCAACATGATAATCGGAGCTGTTTGGGGATCGATCTGGTCAGGAAGAAAGTAACTAACACTGACTTTGATCTAACATTAGAACAGAGAGATCCTACAAAGGGAGTTCAGACATTATTCGTTGGATTTGGCATGAGTATATGGCCAAAGATCTGGCTTTGGAACTCAGATATACCCTATCCAAAAGAGCTAATAGATAAACTCGTATCCAAAGCCAAAGAAGACAATTGGGAAAAAATTCTGAAAATGAATGATGAAGAGATTCTGAGACGGTATTCAGGCACACCAAAATATGAACCTCCATGGTTTGTGCCAACATTGAGGCAATCAGCGGAATATATAGAGAATTATTCAGTATAGAGTTATCTGGTAGTCTATCTGTATCAAGTTGTTGGACATAAAAATGATATCAAGAGACCTTGTATGCCTAGAGAGTATTATGGAAGCCAATCGACTGCAATCAACTCTCTCGTGCCAACCATGTGATCCGCGAAGGATCGGTCAACTCAATGAAGGTAGACTACCAGTTATCTCTGAAACGATTATATACTATTTTGTAACACTTTGCTGAAATAGTTATTATCTAATAGGTAATCACTTTCGTTGATGTATGTACGAATATGGAGGATGAGCAGAATTAAGGGACCAATGGTGTGACAATATGATGAATGGAATGGATTGGAACGAAATGTGGAAAGAAGGCCTAGATAACGCTTCTTGGATAGATTCATGATTGCGAAGGTAGTGTGCCGAATTTTCTGTAAATTGGGCGGCCCTGTTATCCCACATCTCAATCCGTATCCATAGATAAATACTTTTTAGTTGTCAACCATTCTTCA
>JGI24732J26686_1000399_pt1 | contig 24731 bp, 15 predicted proteins | sample EPASupsiteHSE623_FD_26686 | JGI IMG/M metagenome (IMG submission 26686)
CCCCGCCGGCTGTAGCCCGGCTCATGGCTTCCATGTTCACTGAAAGGCCCCAAAACCTCACTATCATAGATCCAGGGGCGGGGGTAGGCTCTCTATCCGCCGCTCTTATTGCCGAAGTAAGCCGTTGGGAAGACCAAAAACCCTTATCAATTACTCTTTCAGCCTATGAAATAGAGCCTCTTCTTGTTGATTATCTCCATTCTACCATTGAGGAGATCGCCGGGGTATGTAATAGAGAGGGCATTGACTTCAAAGGAGAAGTCTTCCCGGAAGACTTCATAGCCGCCGGGGTAGCTATGACTACCGGCGGGCTCATCCCTGGAGATCGCAGGCGGTTCAATTGTGCCATAATCAATCCTCCCTATCACAAGATAAGCAATGGCTCCAAGACAAGGCAACTCCTCAGGCTGGTAGACATCGAGACCACCAACCTCTACACCGCCTTCATGTGGCTTGTCATCAAGCTACTGGAGCCCGGCGGTGAGATGGTAGCGATCATTCCGAGAAGCTTCTGCAATGGGCCATACTTCCGGCCATTCCGTAAGGCTCTCTTCAGTTCTATGACTGTAAAGAGGGTTCACGTCTATGAGTCACGGAAGAAGGCATTCCAGGATGACGACGTACTCCAGGAGAACATAATCATCCATGCCATCAAGGAGAAGGTAGCCGCCGATGAGGGCGGCAAGGTGGTTATTTCATCCAGCGTTGGGCCGGATGATGAATATGTAACCATGCGTGAGGTTGACTATGATCAATTTGTACGGCCCGGTGATCCTGATTTTGTTATCCATATAGTCCCTGATGAGATGGCTCATAGGATCGGAGAGCAAATGAAGGGGCTTGATTCTTCTCTTGAAGATTTAGACCTCATTGTATCTACCGGGCGGGTGGTTGACTTCAGAGCTAAGCACCTGGTAAGGCGTTCACCTTCAGAAGGGACGGTCCCTCTTATCTACCCGGCCCATTTCTCACAAGGTTTCATACATTGGCCGGTTGAGGGCCTAAAGAAGCCTGATGCAATTACACGTGAAAGCTCTGATCTTCTGGTTCCTTCGGGCTTCTATGTGCTGGTTAAACGCTTCTCCTCTAAAGAAGAAGAAAAGAGGATCGTAGCGGCGGTTTATGATCCTGTAAAGGTCTCTTCAGACTTTGTAGGCTTTGAGAATCACTTGAACTATTACCACAGAAGAGGGAAGGGCATACCGCAACAGTTGGCAAAGGGGTTGGCGGCCTTCCTTAACTCTACCCTGGTAGACCAATATTTCCGGCAATTCAGCGGGCATACTCAGGTAAATGCTACTGATCTAAGAAGTTTGAAATATCCTAACGAAGCACGGCTCTTGTCTTTGGGAGAGCGGATTGGAGAGACATTCCCATCTCAGGATGAGCTAGACCAATTGGTGAGGGAGGAATTAGGTATCGTAGAGGGAGAGATGGAGATTGATCCTGTAAAGGCAGAAAAGAGGATCAAAGAGACTATTGAAATTTTACATGAGTTAGACTTACCAAGGGCTCAACAGAATAGGCGATCTGCCTTAACATTATTGGCTCTCTTGGATATGAAGATGGATACTCCTTGGAGTGATGCTTCCAGCCCCTTACTTGGAATTACTGAGATGATGGACTATTTCAAGGATCACTTCGGGGTTAAGTATGCTCCTAATACCAGGGAGACCGTCCGAAGGCAAACCGTCCACCAATTCGTTCAAGCCGGGTTGATATTGGCAAACCCGGATAACCCTTCCAGGCCGGTAAATAGCCCGGATACCCGCTACCAGATTGAAGTTAGTGCTCTAAACCTGATGAGGAGCTATGGTTCTCCTTCATGGGGCTCTAATCTCAGGAGCTATCTCACATCGGTTGCCTCATCAAAGAAGTTACATGCAAAGGAGAGGGAGATGGTCCTAATTTCCGTAAAGCTTCCCAACGGCGATGAACTCAAATTAACGGCGGGCGGCCAAAATGAGTTAATCAAGCCCATCATAGAAGAGCTATGTCCGCGGTATCTACACGGCGGTATTGTGGTTTACATGGATGACGCCGGGCCAAAGAGAAAGGAAGCGGCTCTTGAATACCTTAGAGATCAGTTGGACATCAAGATAGACATACATGGGAAAATGCCTGATGTGATAGTCCACATGCCGGAAAAGAAGTGGTTGATCCTGATTGAGGCTGTAACCAGCCACGGGCCAATTGATATTAAGAGACACAATGAGCTGAAGGATCTCTTCCAAAAGCCGGATTTAGGACTTATCTTTGTAACTGCATTCTTAGACCGTCAAACTATGGGCCGGTATCTCTCTGAGATCGCATGGGAAACAGAAGTATGGGTTGCCCAAACCCCAACTCACCTGATCCATTTCAATGGAGAGCGGTTCTTAGGGCCTTATTGATACCAAGATCATCAGCCTTCATTTTTCGGGCTTTTGCAAGGGCTTCATCCTCATTTAGGCCCTTTTCACCTTCCGCTGGTCCTAGGTGGACCTGTTTCATTTTTCCATTGTGGACTCTCCATTCTGCTTTCCAATACCTGTAGCACTTATCACCCTTTTTCTTTTGGTAGATGAATACGGAAAGCTCTTCCAACCTGATAGCCGGGCTCAGGGCTACAGCCTTTGTCTTGAACTCCTCAGCCCTATGGATGGCATTCTCCTCCAGGCCGGAAGGCAGTAATTCAGGGTCCTTATCACGGGCGGCCCTCAGCCGGGCGGCTCCATCCTTCAAATCTTCCGCCTTCCTGGAGAGCTTCCGGCGTTTGGTTCTTAAATCGGCTGCAAACTTCCTACCCATGTAGGATAGTTCTCATTCATAGATAGATAAACCTATGGGCTATGAATGAGAACTTATTTAAGCTGGAAGACTGAGATTAAGTGTATGGCTAAACGATTATTACTGGAAAAAGTGCGGGGCTACAAAGAGGGTAGCGGGAAGCAAGATGCTATCTTACGTATCCCTATTGCCTTTTTGATGCTGGAAGAGTCCATTTCTGAGAAATATGATGAGATAAAGGACCTTACCGACTTTGAGGTAGGCGATGAGGGTGAGCCGAAGGCGTGCGGCTTTAAGGAACCTGAGCGGGTTGAAGGTCTTCAAGAAGAGATCACAGAGCTGAAGGAGAAGCGTGAACAAATTGAGGCCCAACTTACGGCTCTTGAAGAGATCTTTGAAAGCTATGGTGTTGGGATATGCTCTATGAGTGAGCTTGATAACCTTTTAAACGAAAAGTTAGATCTTCCCCGACAGCTTGCCATCAAGATAAACCGTGAGGTTCGCAGCCTCTTGGACAGCAACCCGGCTATGCTTTTGGCTGAAATATGGAGTGCTCCCACAGTTATGGAGCTGGAGAGCACGAGAAGTAAGGCTCTTGGAACTATTGACTCAGAGGTTAACACCCTGAAGACCCTCAAAGAAGAGGTAAATGCTATAAGCCGTGGTTGTGAGGGCTTGGTTAAGAGTATCTTACATCCCCGCCGGGTGGTCTTAGACCCGGTAAGAGTTTCAGAAATGTTAGCTGCTTAAGTTGGTGATATTTATGATTGATAAAGAAGTTCAAGCAAGGTTAGAAAGAATTTTGCAGGGTAGAGAACCAAGAGATAGAGAATGGGAAGATCGGCAAGCCGCCGAGGGCCGCAAGATGGAGACGGGTAGAAAGTTAAGCATCAGTGAGAAGGCTGAAGAGCGGCGGCTACAGCTTGCAAGCAAAACGCCGGAACAGAGGGAGATGGAGCAAAGAGAGTTTTCCCTGAAAGTCTATGGCCGGGCTCACATGGAGCGATATGCCAGGCCCTTAACAGGTCTAGGGCCGCTTGCAGTCCCCGGCGATCAGCTCCAGGGCCATGCTCAGATTAAGGCCCACAATGGAGTAGAGCCTTGCAGGGGGCCGGACGGGAAACTCAGGCTGCAAAATCATGCAGCTTGCCCGCAAAGGCAGGTTCTCCAGCTCATTTAGTGGCTCTCTATTTCATTCTTTTTTGAACGTAGTCTGCAAGGCTCCTAGAGGCTCTAGGAAGGCTTCCTTTTTCGGACGTTAAGATCTCTGGTAGAAAGGACGTTAGCCCCAAAACTCTTAGACTCGTGAGGTCGCGTTCTTACCTCAACAGGTTTTCGCTTCAACCGTGGGATATTAAAGAAGCTTGAGTCTTCTTCCAGCTCAACGGGGGCTCTCGGGGAAAAAACGGCATGGACACGGGCCAATTCTTGTGGGTGAGCGTGCTCAGCTCGGCTATGGTCTTTTTGGGCCGGGACACGGGCCGGTTTTGGGTCTTCCGGGGGTTCATCCATGAACTCCTCTTCCTCTCCCTGGAAGGGGTCTATGGGGGTGATGTCCTCCAGCTCCTCGGGCTCGGAGTCCTTCAGGTCCTCCCTCAGGCCGGGGTCCTGGTCTATGATCATAGGGGCTATCTCCTCGACCAGGGCGGCTATCTTCTCTGATGGAGAGGGCCTTTCTCTTGCAGGGGCGGGAAGATCGGCATTTGGAGGTATAACAATGTTCTCAGCTCCTGCAAGGTGCCGGGATATGTCTAAAGTCGTGATAGGGCCGCCTTCCTCAGTCTTAAAGCCATGTTCATTTAGCAAAGATGCTATGTCTTTACGGGTCCTTCCGTTATTGATTTGCTTGCTTATCCATCCTTCCAAAGAATTATCAGCCATGAGTCAATTGATGTAGATGTAAGAATATAAGGCTTTTTGATATGCATTTTTCAAGCCTATGAAAAGCTCTTGATATGCATATATAGGATACTATAGTACCCTAAATAATGCTTATAATATCCTAAAAAATGGAGGGGTATATAAGAATATATAGCATAATATAGTATGTATATAAAAATCCTAAATAAAAAAAGTAGTATGTAGGCACAGAGCATAGCTCAGGCAACCGGCACCCCGGCCCCGGCTCACTTTCAAAAGAACCGGGGGCGGTCCCCTACCGCTATTGCTTTTCTCCAGCGTCGGATGATATCGCTTTCCAGCTACCAGGCCGCCTTTACTATGTACATCTTGCATCTTCCCATGCATGGAATTTACAGAGCTTATATACCAACTTATTTTTATAAGGATACTTTCCGGCCCGCAACCCATACCTTTGCGGTATGGATTCTACAGGGGTTTTATGATCTCACTGATGCTGATTATTCGCTATTGGCTGATTGTAAACCATCTTTTACTAAGACTATGGAATACCTTGTTAGGCAGAAGGGCTTTTTGGGCGGGTTTGCCCGATTATGGATTTAAGTAAAATGACTGCATATAACTTGCAATAGGAAATTGAGGAAGTCAAAGAGTGAGGTTGCCAGGCAATGCCTAAGCCGATTTGCATGATATCGATTTCATGTTCAATCTCTTGAAATAATGGTATTATAAGCAGCGGGTTAGGTACTACTTACATCCCATATCACTTAAATTACCCTAAACTCACATCTTTTTCATACAGTTCTATATAGATTTGCGGGCAAGGGGCTATGCTATTGTGTCGCCCGTGTCTATGGAGTTGTGCTCTTGGCCGGTTCTTAAGGTCTTCTTTGGCAATAGTAGTCTATAGGTCTACTGATGTGCTATCACAAACGCTTTTTAGAAATGCCTAAAAAATGGGTCTACTGATGTGCTATCACACTATCACAAAGCCATTTTTGATTTTGTGATAGATCTTTCGCTATCAAGCGTGCTCTCTCTCCTCAACTATCACACAATCACACTAAAAACGAAAATGGAATGGCTACTTTTTCTATGTCTTGCCACGAACGCATAGATCAACAGGCGGGCTTAGGCGGCTTTTGGCTATGGTAGTAGAGATCCTTAAGAAAAAAGAGTGAATACCATTTTTGCCGTGATTTTGTGATAGTTGCCCAAAAAAGGGCTAAAATGAGCCGCTGCATTACTATCACACAAAAAAGGGGCTTTTGTGATAGTTGTGATAGTTGATCAGCACAAAGCCGCCTAATGCCGATTCATCTATCACAAATGCCATCGCTATCAGCAAGGCCTTTGTGTGATAGCACATCAGTAGACCTATTTTTTGGACATCTCCAGAGTCAAAGACACTAAATCTTTGCTTGCCCGGCTCCATACATCACTGAGGATGAAACCTTCCGGCAAGCCATAGAGCTTTTTCTTTGAATCGCTGTATTCGTTGCCGCCGGGTAATTCCAGCCTAACTTTCTTACTGGTATCATAAACATGAAGTTGGGGTATCTTTGAATCAAGCCCATCTCCTCTTTGCCCGCCTTGGAGCTTCCGCCCGTTGATGATAGTTCTTAATGTAGCGGGTGGTATGCCTACCTTTTCTTGCAGTTCGTTAAAGTCCAAAAGTCGGTATGGCTTGCCGCCTTCACTTCCTATCCATCCTTCTTCATTTAAGGTCTTCAGCACCTTAAACTCATCATCTGTAAGCTTCTCACGGCTATGTCCATGTACGCCTTCAAATATTCGCTTTGCCTCATAAAAATCCTCTTCAGTTGCTACAAGAAAAAAGCCGCTAAACCCGGCACCGGCGGCTATTTGCTCTCTCTTGGTATAATGCCAGGCGGCACTTGCACATATGAGATCAAGAAAGACACCCATAGCCCTTGTCTCACCTTTGAGAAGAATCTTATCTGCATAAGGAATGCGAACCGCCCAAAGATGGCTTGCCATATCGCTAATAATAGCCTTGCAGATAGCTATTTCATCGGCTTCCTTTTCTATCCGAGGGTCTACAAACATGTGAGCCATGTAGCCTTTAATCTCCTCAATGCGGTCCGGGCTGGAGAAGACCGGCACGGCAATAGCTCTATCACGGGCTTGATCTTCTTCTTGCAAGGAGACTGAGGTGTTAATGAAGCTTATCCGGGGCTTCATCTTCATGGTATAGACTTGCTTGCCCTTCCCGCCAGGCCCATCAAGAACGGATTCAAGCCCGGCACCTTCTTGGAAGTTGGTAGTTGACTTCTTATACACGCTCAAAATTGGTTCAACTATTTCCGTGTCGTCTAAGATTACCGTGCAGCCGTCAGGCATATTTGCAGCCTTATAGTAAAGGAGCTTAGGGCTGATAGTAGCATCGATCATATACCTTTCAGGGGTCCGCCGGGAATATTCCTTTGCACAACTACTCTTTCCCGCGGCTGATGGTCCTACCAGGTGAATATGAATTCCCCGCGTGTTAATGCAGCATTGAACGCCTCTTTGCATAAACAAAATCTCACCTACTGGTAGGTCCCCGTGGTGAGATCTATTCCAGCTTTCTACACAATAACGAAAACCCATATCGGCGGCTATGATCTTTGCGGCTTCTTCTTTGATCTGAGGAAGATCTTCCCTAAGTATCTCAGGGGCGGGCTCCTTTGCTGTTGCCGTTTTCTCCAGCAAAAAGGCTTCTAAGTCCGTTTTGGATATGCCTATTGCTTTTGCCAGCTTTCCGGCAAATCTGGCATACTCTAGGGGCTCTTCCTTCTGGAGAGCGGCAAGATATAGAACCGTGGCAGATGTCTCGGAGACGGTGGTTATCACTTCCCCGGCGTCCTCCCCGTACTTTATGACAGGCTCATCCTTCAATAGCCACCGGGCGGCGTCTCCAGGTTCTCCAGAGACATTAAAATCATAGACAGGAGCAAAGGGAGCTATGGGTTCTACTCCTCTCCAGCGTGCTATCTCAGGATCATTTAAATTCCAGGCTATTCCTACTTGTGCAAGCTCCTCATCTGTCTTTTCCGGCGGAAAGGGCGGATATGCCAGTTGCCGCACTCTTTTAGCCAACTCTGCATTAAAGTAGGTGGTCTCTTTGGCTAAGTCGTCACCCCGGAAATAGTCCTTATCTTCCTCGGAAGGCTTCTTATCTAATATCTGGAGAAGAGCTTCAAGTGCTCTTTGGGGATATTTATCGGCATACTCACAAAGTCTCTCCAGCTTTTCATTAGAAGAATCCCGTCTCCAGATTGCTCTTTTAGCCTCTATCTCTATTGCCGGTGTCTCTTCCGGGCTGCAAAACCCAAAGTCATAGCCTAAGCCAATGCGATAAATAGCCTCATCATCGCAGGTATCCGCTATGTAGAGTGCTCTTCTCTCCAGGCCGGTATCATATTGGAGAAGAGGGCTTCCGGACCGGTTCTTCAGATACAACAGGAGCGGCTCTTCCTTGCCAGCTTTAACTATCTCTTGCAGAGCTGCGGCAACGGTCTCCTCTCCTTTCTTAATGGCTTCCCTTTCTTGGATCTCTCCTCCCTCGATGAATTGTACGGCAAGCTCCAGGTATTGGAGATAAAGGCGGGCCTCTTCCGCTTCTTCAAGAGAAATATCCGAGGAAAGGCTTAAATCTTCAGAGATGCTTTCACTCATCGGACATCACATCCTTAGCCGGGGTGAATCCAAGCGTGGCCGGGTACATTGATTCAACTCCAGTTTCTTTAGTAGATCGGCCACGTTTAACAATACTTATTGCTTGCCCACAAAGGCGGCTTGATCTATGATCTTCTATTGGTTGGATCGTACGTTTTCCTTTACGATATTCATCAAGCCCGAAGACCATAAGCTGTCTGCAAACTTCTGCATTGGTTAAGGCATGTTTCTCACCAATGTCATTGATTTCTCTTAACAGCTCTTGGCCGGGCCTAACCGTTAGTTGGGGCCGGTACATTGTATTTCAACTCCGATTAACTAATTTGATGGATGTTCTATTTAGCTCTTTCGTTTAGGCTTTTTATGAAGCTCTCATAATATTTCAAAATGATACTTCCTTTGGCCATAAGACATCAAATTTAAGCTATAGGACGTTATAGTTTCAATTTAGTGATGTTTTTCTTTTAGATCTTACCGACAATTATTTTTACTTGCAAATGAAAACTCTACAGCATGGGTCTAGTTACACTGAAACTTGCAGGTTTTGAAAACGCCTCACGCGACTTTCTGGTTTTGGAAGAGCCAATCCCGCCCGAGGCCCTTGATCCTTCAATCTCCAAAAAACTGGAGATAGTTCATGTAGTTCTTGATGGGGGCGGCAAAGTCTTGGTAGACGGGGCAACAGGCCGCGGCTACAGCTATGCAGGGGGGCAACTCCTGGAGGTCGTGGCGGCCTCGGAGCCCGGTGCTACCAGCGTTATTGAGATCACAGAGCATGGGCTTCTTTCGTTGCCCGATAGCCGGGCCGAAGCGGATCTCTCCCGAGAATGGGATACGATGGTGTTGCCACGCTCCATTATCGAGGTCAAGCAGATCAGTACACAATCACAATCTAAAAAGATAGATGTTTTCTTGGTGATCCAAAGTGCCGGAATATGTGAGAAGAACGATCAGTGAAAATCACCCGCGGGTCCTTTGCCCGGCCCTTGAAGAGGGTTCGGAACTACCGCCCGGCCTGAGCCCCGAGCAAAGGCTATGTCTCACACAAGGCCGCTTAGCCGCCGATTATGCCGCCAACTTGCTTATCAAGAAAAACGGCATAGCGAAGGGTTATGGAATGGGTATAACAATTGTTATGGAAGAGCAACCCATGAAAATGATGCAAGAGGCTCCCTTAACTGAGGAGCCAACAGAGACTAAATCCTTCTTCAGTAGAATAAAAGCAAGAGTGGAAAAGTTATGGACAAAGAAGTAAATCAAGAAGAAGAGGCTCATTGCCTTCTCCTTCCAGATGAAGAATATGGAAACGGCTTTCAAAATGAGAAGGAACAGATTTCAAAGATTTTTGGCATTAGACCTTAGCTTGCCACGTTGAGGAAGTTTTCCAGCTTCTCTAAGAAGTTCAAAACTTTGCAAAATATCCCATGTAGAGATGTTGACGCTTCTTTTTCTTCCATTGTTCTTGAAATAATTCTGATGTCGTCTTGATAGTTCGTGAGCTATTCGCATTGCTGTTAGCCCTTCTTCCTTCAGAATTCGTACTTCTTCCAAAATGTTAATGTCATCTATCATGCTTCTCTTACGCTCCATACCGACACGAAAAGTATGTTAACCATAAGATTTAAATATTATCATATCGCAAGATGTGCTATTGTGATGATGGTTATGTAGTTGGCTTCCATCAGAGCAAGGCATATTCAAAGCTCAATTAAATCAGCAAGCCGGGGCCGCCTCCCTAAGGAAGGCCCGGTAGCCTTTGACCTGAAGAGATGGGCCTCAAACGTCTCTTCAAAAGCGTGGGAATATCGGGTACAGTGCTCGTGTGCAAAGTCTTAGAGAAACAAGGTCTTCAGTAGTTTCTAGTTTAATACCATGATCAGAGAGCGGGAAGAGGTTCTATATCTTTCCTCTTCCCGATATCTCTTTTGTCTATCCTTTCATAGCACTCTTAATCTCTCCTCTTAGTGGTTTTGGAGGAATATGAACAAAAGGCATGCAAAACTTAAAGACCAAAGATATACAAACCAAAGACTTGAACAAAAAGTTATGGGAAGGATGTATGAGTGATATTTATGATTTAATGGCTGAAGAAGCTCGACAATCATTTTTTCAATTTGAGAATGTTACTTTTGCTCTTGATTCAAAGGCATTTGGAGTGGTGACGGCTGATGCTCTTTTATTTTCTGTATTCTCATTCATTTCACCTTTTTCCAATTGGCTTTTCTATATACCCGTAGCTTTACTTATTATATCATGTTTTATATTAATAGGATGTGTATATCCGCGTCGTTTTCATAGGCAATTCAGCGAAGATACGATAAATAATTACGGGAAAATGGACTCTAAAATGGCTTTATCTCACATAGCGGCTAATTACGCACATCTTGAACGTAGTCAGTATAAGATATATAAAAATAAATTAAATTGGTTCTCAACGGGATTGAAATTAATGGTCGTGGCTATGGTATGCGAAATGGTAATTTTTGCCTATGTTACCTTTTGCCCGTAGAGTCAGTTTTTTTCTTCTCGATAACTGTTCTATAGTTGTTGGGATCAGGTTTTACAGTTATATCTCCAATTTTATACCCGGCATTTGGAGTAGATTTGGTTGCCGCGGGTTTGTCTTTATCGCCCAATCATATCACCAAAGGATAATCAAATCATAGGTCCATAAAACTTTCGGGTAGTCTACTTTCATTGAGTTTGATTAGGCTTCTCCTAAGGTTAGGTATGAATTACCTATCCACATGCAGGCTTTAGATCTGGCCTTTGAAATGACTGAAGAAATTCTATGGCACCCTCTTTATCGTAAAGAACTATGTCGTGATCATATAGATTGGTCTTAGATATGCCTTACAGTAAGGGGGTCTCAGCCTGTTGCCAAAAGCAACGCCGCACTTTGTGAGTATGTCAAAAGCTCAAAAATGCTATTAGATAGAACCGATATCCGAAGCGGTATTACACCTACAACTAACTTAACACCAAAAAAGCATTCTCTGCTTAGGGCTCACTTAAGGGCTGTACAGAGTCTATTTGCTTAAGCACCCCCCTACATTAGCCCGTAAACCCTGAGGATCGAGCCACGGTAGAGCTACAGTCAAACCTTGCCGTTGCCAAAGGTTACGTTCTTTCTCTTCAGCTTCAGCATAGACGGCCCTTTCACCCGGCGGCCTACTATCTCTACAGATTAATCTTGAAATGCCGCCTACTACCTCCAGGGCAAACTGAGGGAGCATCTTAACCGTCTGCTTAAGGGCTCTGATAGTATCGCGGCGGGAAGGCTCCTCTCCCTCTACCCCTGCAAGGAACTGCCTTGTATCCCGGCTGGAGAAGGTCTTAACGCCGCTCTCTTCTATCCTCTCTTTGACCTGTAAGGCCCTTAACGCGATCTTAGAGACAGCCACAAGACGGGGCTTCTCAGGGGCGGCTATGGCCTTGATCGCGGGTACGGGGCTATCCTGGAGAGCCTTCCTAAGCTTTGAGACGCCTTGCCTGGCATAGGCAAGAACCCTGATGGAGTCTCCAGCTTTAGCGGCCTGTCGTGCGGGCTCCATGAACTCAGCCATATCCTTACCCCTGAGAACGGCCTGATCCTTCAGAGCGGTAGCCACGGCCTGAAAGGTCTCTGTGACGTTGATAAAAACGGTTTGAAGCTCTTCTTCCAGCTCTGCGATACGGGCTTTGAGCCTGGCATTCTCAGCTACAATGTCTTTGGGCGGAACCATTATATCCTTGAAAAGCCCTCTATCCCTTAGTGCGGTGATACCTTCCGGTACGCCTGGACAGCCACCGGAAGCTTCATCCTTGCTTATCACTTTTGAAGCCTCCATTTTGCTATGAGCTTTGCTTATGTGTCATAATATCTTAAAGGTATTCCTCACTATCCTTTCCAGAATTGCCACCACCCCTTCTTTTTGGCCTCTTCCTGCGAAGGCGGTAAGGATAACTGTGATATGCTTTGGGTGAGCTGACTTACATGGCCTCGGAGGAAGGCAATCTCATTATCCTTCAGGTTCATAGCCTCGATGGTCTTTTCCTTCTCTACCTTGCACCGTTCCAGCTCTTCTTTGCACCGTGTAAAATCAGTATGTTCTAACTCTGTTGATTCTTGCAGCTTAGTTAACTTGCTCCTTAGCTGTTCTATTTCGGTGCTACTTTGCTCCTGAGTGCGGCGTAATTGCACCGCTTCTCTCCAGGTCTCCTCCCTTTCGGTGCGGGCCTGTTCCAGCTCGCGACGTAGGCCGTCTATATCCTCTCCTTCCCGGTGCAAGATAGATTCAATTGCAGAGCTTACCCATTGAGCCCTACTAATGCCTTTTTCTTTGGCAGCTTGATCTATCAGCTCCAGGGTTGTATCATCAACCGGTGCATAGACTCTTGACATGATCCTCCCTTCGGTGCAAGGTAGAACTATGACGGTGCAATAGATCATAGTTGCGGTGCAAAGACGGTGCATAGATACGTATAAATGCCACATTTTCAAAGAAAGAGAGATGAAAGCCTGGTTAATAACGTGGGACTGTTGCGGGGATCACGCAAAGGTTGAAGATAATATCGCGGCCATACTGAATAGCCGCCTTTCAGGAAAGCATGTACGTGATATCGTTGAACTTCTTTATGTCAATAGCCAATATAGTCCTAGCGAACGTCTAAGCTATGCCAATGGTAAGAAGTTCAACCCTTACCCGGCTGAATTTGGCACATTAGAGGGAGTGCCCTTCGAGGGTGAGATAATTTGCGGACATAATCCTTTCCTTCATGCCCGCCGTGTTGATGATTGCCACATAGTAGGTGAGGATGGAGATGAAAAGCTCACCTGGAAGGAGATCCCTAAGCCAAAAGTACCGGCATTTCATCAATAGGCCCCAATTAGTAGCGATGGTAGTATAAAGACTGAAGAACGCATAGCTAATAATGCTCATGGAGTCCCTATCCAAGGTAGAATCAAAAGCGGTATTTGACGTAAAAGCAGACTCCGACACGTTACTTGATCACGTTGACTTCCTACGTATTGATGCATCCCGAAGATTAGACCCCGATCACCGGGCCGAAATGGGCCAATTCTTTACCCCGCCGGCTGTAGCCCGGCTCATGGCTTCCATGTTCACTGAAAGGCCCCAAAACCTCACTATCATAGATCCAGGGGCGGGGGTAGGCTCTCTATCCGCCGCTCTTATTGCCGAAGTAAGCCGTTGGGAAGACCAAAAACCCTTATCAATTACTCTTTCAGCCTATGAAATAGAGCCTCTTCTTGTTGATTATCTCCATTCTACCATTGAGGAGATCGCCGGGGTATGTAATAGAGAGGGCATTGACTTCAAAGGAGAAGTCTTCCCGGAAGACTTCATAGCCGCCGGGGTAGCTATGACTACCGGCGGGCTCATCCCTGGAGATCGCAGGCGGTTCAATTGTGCCATAATCAATCCTCCCTATCACAAGATAAGCAATGGCTCCAAGACAAGGCAACTCCTCAGGCTGGTAGACATCGAGACCACCAACCTCTACACCGCCTTCATGTGGCTTGTCATCAAGCTACTGGAGCCCGGCGGTGAGATGGTAGCGATCATTCCGAGAAGCTTCTGCAATGGGCCATACTTCCGGCCATTCCGTAAGGCTCTCTTCAGTTCTATGACTGTAAAGAGGGTTCACGTCTATGAGTCACGGAAGAAGGCATTCCAGGATGACGACGTACTCCAGGAGAACATAATCATCCATGCCATCAAGGAGAAGGTAGCCGCCGATGAGGGCGGCAAGGTGGTTATTTCATCCAGCGTTGGGCCGGATGATGAATATGTAACCATGCGTGAGGTTGACTATGATCAATTTGTACGGCCCGGTGATCCTGATTTTGTTATCCATATAGTCCCTGATGAGATGGCTCATAGGATCGGAGAGCAAATGAAGGGGCTTGATTCTTCTCTTGAAGATTTAGACCTCATTGTATCTACCGGGCGGGTGGTTGACTTCAGAGCTAAGCACCTGGTAAGGCGTTCACCTTCAGAAGGGACGGTCCCTCTTATCTACCCGGCCCATTTCTCACAAGGTTTCATACATTGGCCGGTTGAGGGCCTAAAGAAGCCTGATGCAATTACACGTGAAAGCTCTGATCTTCTGGTTCCTTCGGGCTTCTATGTGCTGGTTAAACGCTTCTCCTCTAAAGAAGAAGAAAAGAGGATCGTAGCGGCGGTTTATGATCCTGTAAAGGTCTCTTCAGACTTTGTAGGCTTTGAGAATCACTTGAACTATTACCACAGAAGAGGGAAGGGCATACCGCAACAGTTGGCAAAGGGGTTGGCGGCCTTCCTTAACTCTACCCTGGTAGACCAATATTTCCGGCAATTCAGCGGGCATACTCAGGTAAATGCTACTGATCTAAGAAGTTTGAAATATCCTAACGAAGCACGGCTCTTGTCTTTGGGAGAGCGGATTGGAGAGACATTCCCATCTCAGGATGAGCTAGACCAATTGGTGAGGGAGGAATTAGGTATCGTAGAGGGAGAGATGGAGATTGATCCTGTAAAGGCAGAAAAGAGGATCAAAGAGACTATTGAAATTTTACATGAGTTAGACTTACCAAGGGCTCAACAGAATAGGCGATCTGCCTTAACATTATTGGCTCTCTTGGATATGAAGATGGATACTCCTTGGAGTGATGCTTCCAGCCCCTTACTTGGAATTACTGAGATGATGGACTATTTCAAGGATCACTTCGGGGTTAAGTATGCTCCTAATACCAGGGAGACCGTCCGAAGGCAAACCGTCCACCAATTCGTTCAAGCCGGGTTGATATTGGCAAACCCGGATAACCCTTCCAGGCCGGTAAATAGCCCGGATACCCGCTACCAGATTGAAGTTAGTGCTCTAAACCTGATGAGGAGCTATGGTTCTCCTTCATGGGGCTCTAATCTCAGGAGCTATCTCACATCGGTTGCCTCATCAAAGAAGTTACATGCAAAGGAGAGGGAGATGGTCCTAATTTCCGTAAAGCTTCCCAACGGCGATGAACTCAAATTAACGGCGGGCGGCCAAAATGAGTTAATCAAGCCCATCATAGAAGAGCTATGTCCGCGGTATCTACACGGCGGTATTGTGGTTTACATGGATGACGCCGGGCCAAAGAGAAAGGAAGCGGCTCTTGAATACCTTAGAGATCAGTTGGACATCAAGATAGACATACATGGGAAAATGCCTGATGTGATAGTCCACATGCCGGAAAAGAAGTGGTTGATCCTGATTGAGGCTGTAACCAGCCACGGGCCAATTGATATTAAGAGACACAATGAGCTGAAGGATCTCTTCCAAAAGCCGGATTTAGGACTTATCTTTGTAACTGCATTCTTAGACCGTCAAACTATGGGCCGGTATCTCTCTGAGATCGCATGGGAAACAGAAGTATGGGTTGCCCAAACCCCAACTCACCTGATCCATTTCAATGGAGAGCGGTTCTTAGGGCCTTATTGATACCAAGATCATCAGCCTTCATTTTTCGGGCTTTTGCAAGGGCTTCATCCTCATTTAGGCCCTTTTCACCTTCCGCTGGTCCTAGGTGGACCTGTTTCATTTTTCCATTGTGGACTCTCCATTCTGCTTTCCAATACCTGTAGCACTTATCACCCTTTTTCTTTTGGTAGATGAATACGGAAAGCTCTTCCAACCTGATAGCCGGGCTCAGGGCTACAGCCTTTGTCTTGAACTCCTCAGCCCTATGGATGGCATTCTCCTCCAGGCCGGAAGGCAGTAATTCAGGGTCCTTATCACGGGCGGCCCTCAGCCGGGCGGCTCCATCCTTCAAATCTTCCGCCTTCCTGGAGAGCTTCCGGCGTTTGGTTCTTAAATCGGCTGCAAACTTCCTACCCATGTAGGATAGTTCTCATTCATAGATAGATAAACCTATGGGCTATGAATGAGAACTTATTTAAGCTGGAAGACTGAGATTAAGTGTATGGCTAAACGATTATTACTGGAAAAAGTGCGGGGCTACAAAGAGGGTAGCGGGAAGCAAGATGCTATCTTACGTATCCCTATTGCCTTTTTGATGCTGGAAGAGTCCATTTCTGAGAAATATGATGAGATAAAGGACCTTACCGACTTTGAGGTAGGCGATGAGGGTGAGCCGAAGGCGTGCGGCTTTAAGGAACCTGAGCGGGTTGAAGGTCTTCAAGAAGAGATCACAGAGCTGAAGGAGAAGCGTGAACAAATTGAGGCCCAACTTACGGCTCTTGAAGAGATCTTTGAAAGCTATGGTGTTGGGATATGCTCTATGAGTGAGCTTGATAACCTTTTAAACGAAAAGTTAGATCTTCCCCGACAGCTTGCCATCAAGATAAACCGTGAGGTTCGCAGCCTCTTGGACAGCAACCCGGCTATGCTTTTGGCTGAAATATGGAGTGCTCCCACAGTTATGGAGCTGGAGAGCACGAGAAGTAAGGCTCTTGGAACTATTGACTCAGAGGTTAACACCCTGAAGACCCTCAAAGAAGAGGTAAATGCTATAAGCCGTGGTTGTGAGGGCTTGGTTAAGAGTATCTTACATCCCCGCCGGGTGGTCTTAGACCCGGTAAGAGTTTCAGAAATGTTAGCTGCTTAAGTTGGTGATATTTATGATTGATAAAGAAGTTCAAGCAAGGTTAGAAAGAATTTTGCAGGGTAGAGAACCAAGAGATAGAGAATGGGAAGATCGGCAAGCCGCCGAGGGCCGCAAGATGGAGACGGGTAGAAAGTTAAGCATCAGTGAGAAGGCTGAAGAGCGGCGGCTACAGCTTGCAAGCAAAACGCCGGAACAGAGGGAGATGGAGCAAAGAGAGTTTTCCCTGAAAGTCTATGGCCGGGCTCACATGGAGCGATATGCCAGGCCCTTAACAGGTCTAGGGCCGCTTGCAGTCCCCGGCGATCAGCTCCAGGGCCATGCTCAGATTAAGGCCCACAATGGAGTAGAGCCTTGCAGGGGGCCGGACGGGAAACTCAGGCTGCAAAATCATGCAGCTTGCCCGCAAAGGCAGGTTCTCCAGCTCATTTAGTGGCTCTCTATTTCATTCTTTTTTGAACGTAGTCTGCAAGGCTCCTAGAGGCTCTAGGAAGGCTTCCTTTTTCGGACGTTAAGATCTCTGGTAGAAAGGACGTTAGCCCCAAAACTCTTAGACTCGTGAGGTCGCGTTCTTACCTCAACAGGTTTTCGCTTCAACCGTGGGATATTAAAGAAGCTTGAGTCTTCTTCCAGCTCAACGGGGGCTCTCGGGGAAAAAACGGCATGGACACGGGCCAATTCTTGTGGGTGAGCGTGCTCAGCTCGGCTATGGTCTTTTTGGGCCGGGACACGGGCCGGTTTTGGGTCTTCCGGGGGTTCATCCATGAACTCCTCTTCCTCTCCCTGGAAGGGGTCTATGGGGGTGATGTCCTCCAGCTCCTCGGGCTCGGAGTCCTTCAGGTCCTCCCTCAGGCCGGGGTCCTGGTCTATGATCATAGGGGCTATCTCCTCGACCAGGGCGGCTATCTTCTCTGATGGAGAGGGCCTTTCTCTTGCAGGGGCGGGAAGATCGGCATTTGGAGGTATAACAATGTTCTCAGCTCCTGCAAGGTGCCGGGATATGTCTAAAGTCGTGATAGGGCCGCCTTCCTCAGTCTTAAAGCCATGTTCATTTAGCAAAGATGCTATGTCTTTACGGGTCCTTCCGTTATTGATTTGCTTGCTTATCCATCCTTCCAAAGAATTATCAGCCATGAGTCAATTGATGTAGATGTAAGAATATAAGGCTTTTTGATATGCATTTTTCAAGCCTATGAAAAGCTCTTGATATGCATATATAGGATACTATAGTACCCTAAATAATGCTTATAATATCCTAAAAAATGGAGGGGTATATAAGAATATATAGCATAATATAGTATGTATATAAAAATCCTAAATAAAAAAAGTAGTATGTAGGCACAGAGCATAGCTCAGGCAACCGGCACCCCGGCCCCGGCTCACTTTCAAAAGAACCGGGGGCGGTCCCCTACCGCTATTGCTTTTCTCCAGCGTCGGATGATATCGCTTTCCAGCTACCAGGCCGCCTTTACTATGTACATCTTGCATCTTCCCATGCATGGAATTTACAGAGCTTATATACCAACTTATTTTTATAAGGATACTTTCCGGCCCGCAACCCATACCTTTGCGGTATGGATTCTACAGGGGTTTTATGATCTCACTGATGCTGATTATTCGCTATTGGCTGATTGTAAACCATCTTTTACTAAGACTATGGAATACCTTGTTAGGCAGAAGGGCTTTTTGGGCGGGTTTGCCCGATTATGGATTTAAGTAAAATGACTGCATATAACTTGCAATAGGAAATTGAGGAAGTCAAAGAGTGAGGTTGCCAGGCAATGCCTAAGCCGATTTGCATGATATCGATTTCATGTTCAATCTCTTGAAATAATGGTATTATAAGCAGCGGGTTAGGTACTACTTACATCCCATATCACTTAAATTACCCTAAACTCACATCTTTTTCATACAGTTCTATATAGATTTGCGGGCAAGGGGCTATGCTATTGTGTCGCCCGTGTCTATGGAGTTGTGCTCTTGGCCGGTTCTTAAGGTCTTCTTTGGCAATAGTAGTCTATAGGTCTACTGATGTGCTATCACAAACGCTTTTTAGAAATGCCTAAAAAATGGGTCTACTGATGTGCTATCACACTATCACAAAGCCATTTTTGATTTTGTGATAGATCTTTCGCTATCAAGCGTGCTCTCTCTCCTCAACTATCACACAATCACACTAAAAACGAAAATGGAATGGCTACTTTTTCTATGTCTTGCCACGAACGCATAGATCAACAGGCGGGCTTAGGCGGCTTTTGGCTATGGTAGTAGAGATCCTTAAGAAAAAAGAGTGAATACCATTTTTGCCGTGATTTTGTGATAGTTGCCCAAAAAAGGGCTAAAATGAGCCGCTGCATTACTATCACACAAAAAAGGGGCTTTTGTGATAGTTGTGATAGTTGATCAGCACAAAGCCGCCTAATGCCGATTCATCTATCACAAATGCCATCGCTATCAGCAAGGCCTTTGTGTGATAGCACATCAGTAGACCTATTTTTTGGACATCTCCAGAGTCAAAGACACTAAATCTTTGCTTGCCCGGCTCCATACATCACTGAGGATGAAACCTTCCGGCAAGCCATAGAGCTTTTTCTTTGAATCGCTGTATTCGTTGCCGCCGGGTAATTCCAGCCTAACTTTCTTACTGGTATCATAAACATGAAGTTGGGGTATCTTTGAATCAAGCCCATCTCCTCTTTGCCCGCCTTGGAGCTTCCGCCCGTTGATGATAGTTCTTAATGTAGCGGGTGGTATGCCTACCTTTTCTTGCAGTTCGTTAAAGTCCAAAAGTCGGTATGGCTTGCCGCCTTCACTTCCTATCCATCCTTCTTCATTTAAGGTCTTCAGCACCTTAAACTCATCATCTGTAAGCTTCTCACGGCTATGTCCATGTACGCCTTCAAATATTCGCTTTGCCTCATAAAAATCCTCTTCAGTTGCTACAAGAAAAAAGCCGCTAAACCCGGCACCGGCGGCTATTTGCTCTCTCTTGGTATAATGCCAGGCGGCACTTGCACATATGAGATCAAGAAAGACACCCATAGCCCTTGTCTCACCTTTGAGAAGAATCTTATCTGCATAAGGAATGCGAACCGCCCAAAGATGGCTTGCCATATCGCTAATAATAGCCTTGCAGATAGCTATTTCATCGGCTTCCTTTTCTATCCGAGGGTCTACAAACATGTGAGCCATGTAGCCTTTAATCTCCTCAATGCGGTCCGGGCTGGAGAAGACCGGCACGGCAATAGCTCTATCACGGGCTTGATCTTCTTCTTGCAAGGAGACTGAGGTGTTAATGAAGCTTATCCGGGGCTTCATCTTCATGGTATAGACTTGCTTGCCCTTCCCGCCAGGCCCATCAAGAACGGATTCAAGCCCGGCACCTTCTTGGAAGTTGGTAGTTGACTTCTTATACACGCTCAAAATTGGTTCAACTATTTCCGTGTCGTCTAAGATTACCGTGCAGCCGTCAGGCATATTTGCAGCCTTATAGTAAAGGAGCTTAGGGCTGATAGTAGCATCGATCATATACCTTTCAGGGGTCCGCCGGGAATATTCCTTTGCACAACTACTCTTTCCCGCGGCTGATGGTCCTACCAGGTGAATATGAATTCCCCGCGTGTTAATGCAGCATTGAACGCCTCTTTGCATAAACAAAATCTCACCTACTGGTAGGTCCCCGTGGTGAGATCTATTCCAGCTTTCTACACAATAACGAAAACCCATATCGGCGGCTATGATCTTTGCGGCTTCTTCTTTGATCTGAGGAAGATCTTCCCTAAGTATCTCAGGGGCGGGCTCCTTTGCTGTTGCCGTTTTCTCCAGCAAAAAGGCTTCTAAGTCCGTTTTGGATATGCCTATTGCTTTTGCCAGCTTTCCGGCAAATCTGGCATACTCTAGGGGCTCTTCCTTCTGGAGAGCGGCAAGATATAGAACCGTGGCAGATGTCTCGGAGACGGTGGTTATCACTTCCCCGGCGTCCTCCCCGTACTTTATGACAGGCTCATCCTTCAATAGCCACCGGGCGGCGTCTCCAGGTTCTCCAGAGACATTAAAATCATAGACAGGAGCAAAGGGAGCTATGGGTTCTACTCCTCTCCAGCGTGCTATCTCAGGATCATTTAAATTCCAGGCTATTCCTACTTGTGCAAGCTCCTCATCTGTCTTTTCCGGCGGAAAGGGCGGATATGCCAGTTGCCGCACTCTTTTAGCCAACTCTGCATTAAAGTAGGTGGTCTCTTTGGCTAAGTCGTCACCCCGGAAATAGTCCTTATCTTCCTCGGAAGGCTTCTTATCTAATATCTGGAGAAGAGCTTCAAGTGCTCTTTGGGGATATTTATCGGCATACTCACAAAGTCTCTCCAGCTTTTCATTAGAAGAATCCCGTCTCCAGATTGCTCTTTTAGCCTCTATCTCTATTGCCGGTGTCTCTTCCGGGCTGCAAAACCCAAAGTCATAGCCTAAGCCAATGCGATAAATAGCCTCATCATCGCAGGTATCCGCTATGTAGAGTGCTCTTCTCTCCAGGCCGGTATCATATTGGAGAAGAGGGCTTCCGGACCGGTTCTTCAGATACAACAGGAGCGGCTCTTCCTTGCCAGCTTTAACTATCTCTTGCAGAGCTGCGGCAACGGTCTCCTCTCCTTTCTTAATGGCTTCCCTTTCTTGGATCTCTCCTCCCTCGATGAATTGTACGGCAAGCTCCAGGTATTGGAGATAAAGGCGGGCCTCTTCCGCTTCTTCAAGAGAAATATCCGAGGAAAGGCTTAAATCTTCAGAGATGCTTTCACTCATCGGACATCACATCCTTAGCCGGGGTGAATCCAAGCGTGGCCGGGTACATTGATTCAACTCCAGTTTCTTTAGTAGATCGGCCACGTTTAACAATACTTATTGCTTGCCCACAAAGGCGGCTTGATCTATGATCTTCTATTGGTTGGATCGTACGTTTTCCTTTACGATATTCATCAAGCCCGAAGACCATAAGCTGTCTGCAAACTTCTGCATTGGTTAAGGCATGTTTCTCACCAATGTCATTGATTTCTCTTAACAGCTCTTGGCCGGGCCTAACCGTTAGTTGGGGCCGGTACATTGTATTTCAACTCCGATTAACTAATTTGATGGATGTTCTATTTAGCTCTTTCGTTTAGGCTTTTTATGAAGCTCTCATAATATTTCAAAATGATACTTCCTTTGGCCATAAGACATCAAATTTAAGCTATAGGACGTTATAGTTTCAATTTAGTGATGTTTTTCTTTTAGATCTTACCGACAATTATTTTTACTTGCAAATGAAAACTCTACAGCATGGGTCTAGTTACACTGAAACTTGCAGGTTTTGAAAACGCCTCACGCGACTTTCTGGTTTTGGAAGAGCCAATCCCGCCCGAGGCCCTTGATCCTTCAATCTCCAAAAAACTGGAGATAGTTCATGTAGTTCTTGATGGGGGCGGCAAAGTCTTGGTAGACGGGGCAACAGGCCGCGGCTACAGCTATGCAGGGGGGCAACTCCTGGAGGTCGTGGCGGCCTCGGAGCCCGGTGCTACCAGCGTTATTGAGATCACAGAGCATGGGCTTCTTTCGTTGCCCGATAGCCGGGCCGAAGCGGATCTCTCCCGAGAATGGGATACGATGGTGTTGCCACGCTCCATTATCGAGGTCAAGCAGATCAGTACACAATCACAATCTAAAAAGATAGATGTTTTCTTGGTGATCCAAAGTGCCGGAATATGTGAGAAGAACGATCAGTGAAAATCACCCGCGGGTCCTTTGCCCGGCCCTTGAAGAGGGTTCGGAACTACCGCCCGGCCTGAGCCCCGAGCAAAGGCTATGTCTCACACAAGGCCGCTTAGCCGCCGATTATGCCGCCAACTTGCTTATCAAGAAAAACGGCATAGCGAAGGGTTATGGAATGGGTATAACAATTGTTATGGAAGAGCAACCCATGAAAATGATGCAAGAGGCTCCCTTAACTGAGGAGCCAACAGAGACTAAATCCTTCTTCAGTAGAATAAAAGCAAGAGTGGAAAAGTTATGGACAAAGAAGTAAATCAAGAAGAAGAGGCTCATTGCCTTCTCCTTCCAGATGAAGAATATGGAAACGGCTTTCAAAATGAGAAGGAACAGATTTCAAAGATTTTTGGCATTAGACCTTAGCTTGCCACGTTGAGGAAGTTTTCCAGCTTCTCTAAGAAGTTCAAAACTTTGCAAAATATCCCATGTAGAGATGTTGACGCTTCTTTTTCTTCCATTGTTCTTGAAATAATTCTGATGTCGTCTTGATAGTTCGTGAGCTATTCGCATTGCTGTTAGCCCTTCTTCCTTCAGAATTCGTACTTCTTCCAAAATGTTAATGTCATCTATCATGCTTCTCTTACGCTCCATACCGACACGAAAAGTATGTTAACCATAAGATTTAAATATTATCATATCGCAAGATGTGCTATTGTGATGATGGTTATGTAGTTGGCTTCCATCAGAGCAAGGCATATTCAAAGCTCAATTAAATCAGCAAGCCGGGGCCGCCTCCCTAAGGAAGGCCCGGTAGCCTTTGACCTGAAGAGATGGGCCTCAAACGTCTCTTCAAAAGCGTGGGAATATCGGGTACAGTGCTCGTGTGCAAAGTCTTAGAGAAACAAGGTCTTCAGTAGTTTCTAGTTTAATACCATGATCAGAGAGCGGGAAGAGGTTCTATATCTTTCCTCTTCCCGATATCTCTTTTGTCTATCCTTTCATAGCACTCTTAATCTCTCCTCTTAGTGGTTTTGGAGGAATATGAACAAAAGGCATGCAAAACTTAAAGACCAAAGATATACAAACCAAAGACTTGAACAAAAAGTTATGGGAAGGATGTATGAGTGATATTTATGATTTAATGGCTGAAGAAGCTCGACAATCATTTTTTCAATTTGAGAATGTTACTTTTGCTCTTGATTCAAAGGCATTTGGAGTGGTGACGGCTGATGCTCTTTTATTTTCTGTATTCTCATTCATTTCACCTTTTTCCAATTGGCTTTTCTATATACCCGTAGCTTTACTTATTATATCATGTTTTATATTAATAGGATGTGTATATCCGCGTCGTTTTCATAGGCAATTCAGCGAAGATACGATAAATAATTACGGGAAAATGGACTCTAAAATGGCTTTATCTCACATAGCGGCTAATTACGCACATCTTGAACGTAGTCAGTATAAGATATATAAAAATAAATTAAATTGGTTCTCAACGGGATTGAAATTAATGGTCGTGGCTATGGTATGCGAAATGGTAATTTTTGCCTATGTTACCTTTTGCCCGTAGAGTCAGTTTTTTTCTTCTCGATAACTGTTCTATAGTTGTTGGGATCAGGTTTTACAGTTATATCTCCAATTTTATACCCGGCATTTGGAGTAGATTTGGTTGCCGCGGGTTTGTCTTTATCGCCCAATCATATCACCAAAGGATAATCAAATCATAGGTCCATAAAACTTTCGGGTAGTCTACTTTCATTGAGTTTGATTAGGCTTCTCCTAAGGTTAGGTATGAATTACCTATCCACATGCAGGCTTTAGATCTGGCCTTTGAAATGACTGAAGAAATTCTATGGCACCCTCTTTATCGTAAAGAACTATGTCGTGATCATATAGATTGGTCTTAGATATGCCTTACAGTAAGGGGGTCTCAGCCTGTTGCCAAAAGCAACGCCGCACTTTGTGAGTATGTCAAAAGCTCAAAAATGCTATTAGATAGAACCGATATCCGAAGCGGTATTACACCTACAACTAACTTAACACCAAAAAAGCATTCTCTGCTTAGGGCTCACTTAAGGGCTGTACAGAGTCTATTTGCTTAAGC
>JGI24732J26686_1000400_pt1 | contig 24705 bp, 35 predicted proteins | sample EPASupsiteHSE623_FD_26686 | JGI IMG/M metagenome (IMG submission 26686)
ACGATGAAGTTTGGGGCAAGATAAAGGCCGGCATCTACAGGGCGTTTTCAATCGGTGGCAGGGGGGTGCTCATTGAAAGAGTACGACCTGATTATCAGCGGGCTGCTGGATGAAGTGTCGTTCGTTCCAGCGGGAGCGAACGGGAAGGAATACCTACTGGTGAAGGAGCACAAAATGAAGGAAGCGATCCTGAAGAGCATAGCAGAGACCCCGGATGAGGAGTTGAGGAAGGTCCTCTCCGAGGCCAAGCTTGACGGAGATTCTGCCGATGTCCTTGAGACCGTTGGAAGGGTCCTCAAGGCGTACAAAGACAAGCTTCCGGCAGAGTCTCTGGACATTCTGAGAAAGGCATGCGGCTATCCAGAGCCCAAGCCTAAAGCTGGCAAGGGCAAGGGAGACGATGATGAAGAGGGAGAAGAGGGCGAGGACGAGGGGAGCTATGGCTACAGCAAGGAGCTGCTGGAGAAGATGGACCCCGGCATCCGGGCCGTATTTCAGAAGATGGAGGCCAAGCTGGATGCCACAGAGGAGAGAGCCGAGCGGTCCGAAACTCTGGCAAAGGAGCTGAAAGATGAGCAGATCACAAAGATCTACATCGCCAAGGCACAGGCTCTGCCTAACATTCCCGGCCTGACTGCCGAGAAGCATGCTCCAATAATGAAGGCCCTGGGCGAGAGCCATCCCGCCGAGTTCTCCGAGGTCTTCAGCCTGCTCAAGGCGGCTGATGCTCTGCTGGAGAAGTCCGCTGCCTGGAGCGAGTTCGGAAGTGAAAGAGCCATTAGCGGTGGCTCGGTTATGAACAAGATCCAGAAGGCCGCAGAGTCACTGGTGCGAAAGGACACCTCTGGCCTGACCATCGAGGATGCAATCGAGAAGGTGCTGGACGATCATCCTGAATGGTACGATGAGTACGAGGCAGCCCGCACCGCTGAGGCGGAGAAGGGGGTGGCCTGAGAATGGCCGTTGAGCTTCCTTTTGGCAAGTTTTCTCGCATGGCTGGCGAGGATCTTCGTGAGGCCATCTACCATGCAGTCAAGCTGGACACAGACGGCCATATTGTAAAGGGAACTGCCGGTGCTCGCTGCGTCGGCATATTGCAGGATAATCCCGAGAATGGGCAGGTTGGCTCTGTCATGGCGCTGGGCATCAGCCCCGCGGTCTACGGCGCATCTGTGATTCCAAGCGATGAACTCGCCAGCGATGCGAACGGCCATCTAGTGCCTGCCGTGGCTGGCCAGCCTGTTGTTGCTGTAGCTATGGAGGCAGGCTCTGCAAATGAGGAGCATTCCGTCCTGGTTCTGCCGCAAGCATCGGCAACAGCCAAGGGGTGGTGGAGCTTCTACATCCCGCTCGCTGATATCGCAAATGGCGACCTCATAACTGAATGGGTGCCCGGATTTGCCGGGAGGATCACCGAGATTCTGGCCGTAGTTCAGAAGGCCGCCACCACCGCGGACAAGGCTGCCATCCTGAATGCCGAGATCGGAACTACAAACCTCACCGGAGGAGCCTTGGCTCTGACATCGGCCAACTGCACGTCCAAGGGTGCAAAGGTAGCGGCAAGCGCAATCACTGCAGATAATGCATTCGGTGCGACTGATGCTATCTCCGTTGAAGCATCCGGCGTCACTGCGTTTGTTGAGGGAGCGATCTGGTTGATGATAGGCTATACGAGGCCTTGAAGGGGAGGTGAAAAGACAATGCCAAGACCAAACAGAGGGAGTGTCCATGTCCATGGATTGCTCGGAAATCTGGCCGTTAAGTTCATTCTCAAAGCCAGGATGTTCGTTGCTGCCGATGTCTTCCCGATAGTCCCTGTAGACAAGCAGTCGGACAACTACACAGTATATGATAAGGGAGATTTCCTCCGAGATGAGGCAGAGGAGAGAGCACCTGCCACTGAATCAGCGGGCGGGAACTTCGATATCGATACCACACCCTACTATCTGTGCCGGACATTCTCGTTCCACAAGGATGTGGACGATGATACCAGAGATAACGCTGACAAGCCCATCGATCCCGATAAAGATGCAATGCAGCTCGCCATGCAGAAGCTCCTTATCAAGCGCGAGAGACAGTTCCTGGGCAGCTATTTCCGTGCCGGCGTGTGGAGCAAGAACTACACTGGCGTGAGCGGCGAGCCTGGGGCAAATGAGATCAAGAAATGGAGTCTTTCAGGCTCCAAGCCTGTAAAGAACGTCGATACCTGGATGAACGATGTTGAGGAGCTTACCGGCGAGCGGCCAAACCGTCTGGTGCTGTCGCCTGATGTCGTGTCTGCGCTCAAAGACAACGACGATATCAAATCCCGCATCCAGTACACCCAAAAGGGCATCATCACCACCGACATTCTGGCAGAGCTCTTCGAGGTCGAGAAGGTGCTCGTAGCCCGCGGCACATACAATACCGCCGCCAAAGGGGCTGCAACCACCATGAGACGCATGGCTTCGGGGCAGGTCTTACTGGCCTATGCAGCCGAGCGCCCAAGCACCGAAAACCCGAGTGCTGGCTATTTGTTCGCCTGGAAGGGCCGATTTGGGAACTCCAAGCTTGGCTCCAGAATCAAGAAGTTCAGGATGGAGCAGCTCAACTCCGATCGAGTGGAGGCGGAATTGTCCTTCGATCCCAAGCTTGTGGCTCCTGATCTGGCAGTCTATGCCAGCGCTGTAGTGTAGGCTGTTTCCTTTCCTTTTTTTGGAGGACGATGGCCTACACTGACAACCCTACGGGCAGCCTTGCCGATCTGGTGAGGTTGAAAGCGGGAGACACCGGAGATTCGCCTCTCCTCAGCGATGAGGCGATTGAAGCGTTTTTGCAAAATAATAGCAATAATATCCTGCTGGCTTCGGCGGAGGCATGCGAGGCTCTGGCTGCCCATTACGCAGACAATCCCACAGAGACCGTAGGGGATGTCGAGGCTGCAGCCACTAAGACGCAGAATTTCTTGCGTGCAGCAGACCGATACAGAGCGCAGGCAGCCGCAGAGAAGACCGAAAAGGATGAAAAAGAAGACAACAGGCCCAGGAAGCCGGGCTATAGCGCCGATGCTCTGAACAGGGGCTCAGTTTTCAAGCGGGGGATGTGCAGTGGGAATTGAGCAGCCGATCGTCTCTCAGGCCGATCTGGCCAGGCTCGTTCTGGCCGCTTTCGGCTCCCTGGGCACCTGGCTCTTCGGGGCCTGGGATCCCATTCTTCAGGCTCTCATCGCTCTGGTGATCATCGACTATCTCAGCGGCGTCCTGGCCGGATATTACGAGAAGCGGCTCAATAGCGAGATAGGCTTCCGCGGGATCGTAAAGAAGCTGTGCATGTTTCTCATGGTGGCCCTGGCTAACATCCTGGACGCCACCGCAGGCCTGGGAGAGCCCTGGATCAGGACAACGGTCATCATGTTCTTCGTCGCCAACGAGTCGCTTTCCGCCCTGGAAAATGCTGGCCGCATCGGCGTGCCTCTGCCCGAACCGCTCATGGCCGCTTTGGAGAAGATCCACAAGCAGCATACCGGGGAGAGAAAATGACGGATCAAGTTCTCGGGCTTGCTCAGATCAAGCAATCTCAGGTTCTGGAGTCCGAGGACCTGCAGAGGCTGCAAGATCTGGTGCCGGAGCTGAAGCAGGCCGTTGCTACACGAACAATGTTCAGGACGCCGACTGAAGCCAGGTTCAGCGTTCTCAATGATCTCAAGCATCCGACCCCGGCCAGCAAGTACCATCAGGCCAAGCTGGAGCAGGTCATCATGTTTGGGAACCTGATGAGCCTATCTTTTGACTATCGAGAAGCTCTGATCGACTTGGCGGAGGCGGAAGAGCAGATCGAGAGCGCCCAGAGTTTTGAGCTGGATCGGCTCAACGTAAAGAGAGACCGGCTTACCTACAAGCTCGCATGGATGAGAGCCGAGGCAAAGGAACGGCTCCGGGAGATCGAGATGTGGAGCCGGATCAAGGCCCAGCTGGAAGATGCTCCCTTTGATCATGACAACAAGGATACCGAAGAGCTGCAGAGCCTGGCGATTCGCTACCTGCAAGAGCTTCCAGCCGCGTTGAGAGCCGGCAAGGACGTAGGCGGTGCTGTAAACATCATCGCCCAGGCCGCCACCATGCTTGCGGAATGTGAGCGCAGACAGATTCCATTGCCAAAGAAGCTCGTCGAGCACAGCAAGCGCTTACTCAAAGGAGCTTAAGAATGGTCTGGGAGTCTGCTGGCAGCCTCAACACCGGCCGCTATGAATCCTCTGGCGGGGGCGATTCCGATGATTCTATCACCATGGGCGGACTGAGCGATTTATCATCTTCTGAAGACGGAACGGAAGAATTCAACGGCACCTCCTGGAGCAGCGGCGGCGATCTGGCCACGGGCAGATCAGGGGCTGGAGGAGCAGGAAGTTCTGCAGATGCAATCTGCATGGGCGGATTTAGCGTTGGCGTCTGCATTAAGAGCACGGAAGAATATAATGGCAGCTCCTGGAGCTCTGGTGGAGACCTGGCCAGTGCCAGGTTTCGACTGGCTGGCGGCGGCAGCTCTTCTAATGCTGTCGCTGTTGGCGGATACTTTTATGATGAAGTGACGGAGGAAAGCGAAGTATTCGCTGATACCGAAGAGTACGATGGCACCTCTTGGAGCAGCGGAGGAAACCTCGCCACCGCCAGATATTACCTCGCTGGGGGCGGCGATTCTTCGAATGCCATCTCCATGAGCGGATTTGATGGATACGACTATTCCGCCACTACAGAAACGTATAACGGCACATCCTGGAGCTCTGCAGGGAGCCTGAGCACAGCAAGAGAAGGACTGGCCGGAGGAGGAAATTCCTCAAAAGGAATTTGCTTTGGTGGATTTAACGCATCTGGCTATTGTACAGAAACAGAGGAATTTGACGGCACCAGCTGGAGTTCTGGCGATGGCCTGAACACGGGCCGCGGATATCTAACCGGTGGCGGTCCTTCTGGAGGCTCGATCAGCATGGGAGGATCGTCATCGGGTTCTTCTTACTCTAATGTTTGCGAAGTAATCCTGGCCTCCATAAGCTATGTACAGGCCGAAGCTCTGGCCGGTGCCGGGTCATCCTGCAGCGGGATGGCTCGCGGCCTGAAGACCATTTCAGCACTCACAGATATTGATTCTTCCGGCCTGGCTTCATCTATTGCATTCAGGACAGTAGCAGCTGTCATAGATTCGACATCTGTAGGCCAATCCAGCGCTTATGCCACGTTATCAGGCTCAGCCACGGCTGAAGCCCAGCTCTCCGCTCAGGCAATTGCCGGCGTGCGTGCCACATTATACGGCTCTGCTACGGCTGAGGCCCAGTTCTCCCCTCAAGCAATTGCCAGAGCTCTGAAAGCTGTATCCGCCTTGACGGAAGCTCAATCGTCGCCTTCAGCCATAGCTGGAATACTGAAAGCGATTTTTGCATTGGTGGAGGCCGATTCATCCGCATTGGCATCTCCTTTGGCCATCAGGGCAGTTGCGGCGCTGATAGATTCCGTCTCCGCAGGCCTTGCCGGCTCTCATCCCATAAAATCCGGTTTCGCTACCGTCGAAGCCGGCTCCGCTGCCCTTGCTGCGGTGAGCGGCGCCTTTAAGCTGGCATCTGCGGGCGTGAAAGCTGAATCTTTCGTCTTCTCATCTGCCGGTGCTCTCAGAAGAAGCTCGGGCCGGGTAAGCGCCGAATCTTATTGCTCGACCGAAGCAAAGATGATTCGTGGGACTTTGGCGCTCACCAATGCCGTTTCTTTGGGCCTGGCAGAAGGAAAGTCTTTGAGGGGCATCCTGGCAGCGATTGAGGCCGCATCTTCTGGACTCGCAGACGCTGAAATTACCTGGATTCGGTGGGCTTCTGCAGTCTTCGATGCCGATTCTTCGGGCCTGGCAGAGGCAAAGATCCGGAAGCTGGCCTCGGCCCTGGTGAAGTCTTTCGGCTCCGGCATTGCGGCTCCTGGCATTTTGATGCTCGCTGTAGCAATTGCTGAGGCTGAAGGTCGGAACACCGCCGACGCCCGTCTTGTTGCTGCAGCCTCGGCCCACTGCAACATCGAGTCTCTGGCAATTGCAGCTGCCGCCGAGGCGAGAATCATAGTCGCCATGCGATCCATCGCGGCTCTGGCAGCACAGGCCAGATCCGAGATGGCAGGTCCCGCATCAGCTGAGTCGAAGATCACCAAATTGCGAGCCATGAGGTCCAGGCTATGACGAAGATCTACAAGGGAGATGTCGGGGTAGAGATCCGGCTTGATACCAGCCAGAGCCTCACCGGGGCCACGGCCATGAAGATCAAGGTGCGAAAGCCCGATGGGACGGAAGCGGAATGGGCAGCTCAACAGTGCAACAGCACCACGATCTATTATGTGACAGCCTCCGGGGATCTGGCGGCCAGTGGCGATTATGTTCTTCAGTCCTATGTGGAGTGGAGAGAGGACAGCAAGCACACGGGAGAGAGCGTGAAACTGAGAATATATGACCAGTTTGAATAGGAGTTGAAATGTCGGGAAGCTTTGCGAACTACTGGGAAGAGAAGGTACTGAAGCACCTTTTCGGTATAGCAGCGTACACTGCGCCGGGGATCGTCTATGTGGGAGTCTGCACGGGAGGAGTGACAGAGGCGGGAGTGGCAACCGGCGAGCCTTCCGGAAACGGATATGCCAGAGTTGCAGTTACAAACGATGTCGATCACTGGGATTTCTCTCAGGTGGACGGACTAACGAAGATCGCCAACCATGCCGCCATCGAGTTTCCGGAGGCGAGCGGGAGCTGGGGAACCATTACGGATGTGTTCCTGGCGACAGCAGCTTCTGGCGGCAGTATCCTGGCTTTTGCCACGCTCGCCGCCTCCAAGGCCATCGGAAGCGGAGACACTTTGAAGTTCGATGCAGCCGATCTGGCTTTCACCCTGGATTAAGGCATGGCGTTTGAGCTGCTGGATGCATTGTTGGCTGTCCTGGCCGGGGATGAAGGAGTTTCCGGCCTGGTAGATGCCGGGATCCACAAGTTCCTGCCGCTGGAGAAGAGCGAAGCGTTGCTCAAATCGGGCAACCGCAGTGTGATATCTTGCGAGCTGCAGGATTGGGACGGACGGAACAGCTCCACTGAGCCTGTTTTTGTGGTGGACATCAGAAGCCGCAAAGGAGACGATAGAGGAGCTGAATACTGCTCGGAGATCGTATCTGCTGTCACAGAGCTGCTGCGGGACGGCTTTGGCGGCCTGCAGGTCAGCAAAATCCTGGGAACCGTAAGGTATGACAAGACCATGGTCGGCCACCGCTGCCGCCTGGCGATATACGGCCATATCCAGCCCAGCATCTCGCTCTCTCTGGCAGCCAGCCCGGCCAGTCCTCAAGCAGCAGGGTCTGCAATTGTCCTTGTAGCCACCGCAAACCCAGCCGAGGGCCTGGAGTACCGCTTTCAGCTATTGGGGCCAGGGACGGGTTCTGCGTGGCGTGATCTGACCGGCTGGATTTCTCGCAATTCCTTCTCCTGGAGGCCGGAGGCGTCAGATGCGGGCAGCTCCACCATAAGGGTTGAGGTAAGATCCGGCAGGAGCCTACCGGATGCAGAGGCCAGCATCAGCTATGCAATTACAGCTGAGAGCACCAATGAGCTGCCGGTCATAAGCTCACTCTCCAGCTCGTTGAGCAGCCCCAGAGGCCAGGGCACAAAGATAGATTTCATCTGCCAGGCCATCGACGCAGATGGCGACCCGATCTACTACCGTTTCCATCTGACTGGACCCGGCACTGCCTTAAAAAAGAAGATGGTACAGGACTGGTCTCAAAAGAATGCATGGTCATGGACGCCGCAAATCATTGATGTGGGCGCAAATACAATCGAGATTCAGGTCAGAGATGGGAATCATGCAGGTCCAGGAGGCTGTGATGCCTCGACCACGGCCAGCTTTACGGTAACTGCTACACCAGCCGGTACAGGCAACCTGCCAACGATCACCAGCCTAACGCCGTCACTCTCCAGCCCGCAGGCGGCAGAAACAGAGATGGACATCATTTGCACAGCTACTGATGCTGATAATGATCCGATTTATTATCGCTTCTATCTGACCGGCTCCGGCACAGCGACAAAGAAGAAGATCGTCCAGGATTGGTCTCAAAAGAACTCCTGGCATTGGAAGCCATTAGCTGTCGATGTGGGCGTAAGCACCATCACCGTCGAGGTCAGAGACGGGAATCATGCCGGTCCCGGAAGCTATGACGCCACAACCAGCATAAGCTACACGATAACCACAGCATCAGGCAGCGGGTCTGGAAGCCTGCCAACAATAACCAGCCTTACCCCATCGCTCGCCAGCCCAAGAGGTCAAGGAACAGATATCGAATTCATCTGCACAGCTAATGATGCCGATAATGACCCGATTTACTACCGCTTCTGCTTGACCGGCCCAGGCACGGTCTCAAAAAAGAAGATCGTGCAAGACTGGTCTCAAAAGAACTCATGGAAATGGACGGCCTCCAAAGAGGACATAGGCGCGAATACGATAACGGTCGAGGTCAGAGACGGGAATCATGCAGGCCCAGGAGGCTATGATGCCTCTACCACTGCCAGCTACACCATTTCTTCGAATACAGCTCCAACGATTAGCGATGTTTATTGCAAAGAGTCAGGGACTTTTTGCGTAGGTGACAGGATACACCTTGTAGCGCTTGCCTCAGACTCGAACGGAGATCTGATTCTTTACAAGTTCTTTCGCTCATCAAGCGGGGTGCTATGGGAAGTGCTCACAGACTGGCAGATAGAAAGCTGGATCGTCTACGAACTCGACAAAACAGATTACGGCGCGTTATTCATCAAGGCCCAGGTACGCGACGGCAAGCACGCAGGCGAGGAGAGCTTTGATGCAGAGATATCGTCAGGCCAAATATCTGTGCAAAGGGCCAGCTTAACATCTGTCACTCCCAGCCTCGCCAGCCCAAAGGCCCATGAGACGACCATTGTATTCTCAGCTCAAGCGAATAAGACCACGAAAATATACTATCGCTTCTGGCAGAAGGGACCGGGCACGGGCAGCGTCTGGCGGGATATGACCGGATGGCAGCAGAAGAACTCCTGGAGCTGGAGGACATTAGCCTGTGATATAGGCACCAATTACGTCAGGGCTGAAGTTTGCGATGACCCGGATACCTGGAGTGATGGCGACACCACAAGCAGGCGCATAGATACCACCTATACGATATCGTAAGGCCTGCCCCATTTTTAAAAGTTTTGAAATCTGCAGGAGGTGGGCATTTGGTATTTTGGATTGGAAAGCTGAATGGCTGGGATGCCGGTACAACAGACGGCCTGANCTGCAAGGGCTACTCNGGTGTGGGTTCTGATGGCGAATATCTTTACTACAGCCCGTTTTTCGATGGCAGCGTCTATCATGGCCGGGTCCTCCGCCAGAAGATCTTTGCTGTTTTCAAAGAAAGCACGACCTGGGAAGCCTACGATGCCGGCACTACGGACGGCCTGACCACGAAAGGCTTTTGGGGAAATCCAGTATTTGACGGTCGCTTTGTTTACTTCGTGCCGAACTACAACGGCGCAAAAAACGGCATCGTGCTGCGCTATGATACTCTCCAACCCTTCAAGTCATCTGCAGCCTGGGAAGCATACGACGCTGGAGCTATTGGCGGCCTGTCCACAAAGGGCTTTTATGGGGCGGTTTTTGATGGCCAGTACATTTACTTCGTGCCGAACAATAATGGAGCCTACAACGGAATCGTGTTGAGGAACGATACAACTTTGCCCTTCAAGTCGGCCAGCTCCTGGGCCGCCTATGACGCTGGCTCGATGGCGGGCGGGAACGCCAGGGGCTATTCGGGTGCGGTAGTGGATGATGATTTTGTCTATTTCTCGCCCTACAATAACGCATCCGGAGATCATGGAAATATCCTGCGCCTTGATCGCAGGCTGCCGTTCACCTCTTCTTCTGCCTGGGCGGTCTTTGCGGCTACAGGTGTTCATGCAGACTGCAAATGCTTTGGAGCACCGGGAGCGGATGAGCAGTATATCTATTTTCCCAATCTCAGCAAGAGCCTGATCCTGCGCTATGACAAATCAAAACCCTTCAGCGTAGCCTCTTCTTACGAGTACTTCGATTTGAGCACGATAGACCCCTTCGCAAATACGCATGATTGTTGCTTTTTCTGTGGGCAGTATGTTGTGTTCTCGCCATCGAGCTATGATATGCTCGCCTATGATAGCAGCCTCCCGCTTAGCGATCCTGGGGCCTGGTCATTCCTGGACTGTGGCAGAGCAGATAACTTGGATGTGTGGGGAAATTTAGGTGTTTTTGCGGATCCCAACTACTTTTATTTTGCACCATATCGGCAGTTCCAGAATGGCGCTTATTATTATCATGGAAAAGTCCTGCGGGCCAGGATCAACCCGTGCCCCAGCCAGACCCAGCCGATGCCAGGCAGCGAGGACCTCGGCACTTATGCCGAAGACGACCGGGCAGGCGTCGTCTCCAAATCCTCGACAAGGGCCACGGCAAGCGGCCTGCAGACAGGGCTATTGGCTCTATGTTATTACGACTACGGGAGAGATGCCTTCAATGCCCTGGAAATTGATTTCGCCTGCAGACTGACGGCTGCTTCATGCAGCGCCGGCATGGAGTGCGAGGTTGAGCACGGCATCCTCAGCCTGTCGAATAATCACAGCTCCATTGATGGATATCTCACAACAGACGACCCACTTGTAACATTCTACGCAGAATTCGACGAGGTCAATAACCGCATAAACCAGTACATCCGGCTGCATAATCATTCCACTGGCAGCTATTATGCCATTGCGATGAATACCACGTACTACTGCAAACTGCAAAGAACTGCCGGCAGCGGCACAGTTACCTTGAGGATCTACTCCGATTCTGCAAGGACGGTCTTGCTGGCCACAATAACCCAGACCGGCTTTGGCACATCTCGGAAATGGAGATTTTTGTATGCTATCCGCTCTGGAGATCTTGGGGCGGGAGACGACAGCATGTCGTATTATGTTGAAGGAATAAATGTAATTGCGCATTGAGGTTTTCGTGGTCGAGTGTCCCAAAGAAACGGCTTTTCTATTTTTGCACACGGGCTCCTCTGATGCCTGCAATTACTGCTTACAGAGGATAGGACTGTATTTCTATCAGCTCATGGACGATGAGCCCTATGAGCTTCCCTGTCACGATCATTGCGGTTGCTCCTGGGAACTCATCCTCTTGGAAGGAATTTTCAGCACACGCAAAGAGGAGCTGGCAAATGATCTGGCCCAGGCAGTTGCAGAGCTAGAAACCGTGAATGCAGATATCGAGACATGCATTGCCCGGATCGAGGAATTAACCGGCCAGGTAAATGAAGCCCTACAGGCCCAGGCAGAAAGCCTGGCAGCTGCCATAGAATGGCAGCAAAAGGCGGAGGAGCTGGCAGCAGAAGCAGAGGCTCTGCTGAATGGATCGGATGAAGTCACCGATGAGATCCAGGAAGAGATTGATTTCCTGGAGCAGCAGGCAGATGAGGTCCTTGCAAGAGCGGAAGAGCTGCAGGATCAGGCCGATGAATACGGGAGAGAAGCGGAAAGGCTCCAGGCAGAGAAAGAAGGCCAGGATGAGATGAAGGCAACCTACGAGCTGAGAAAAACGGAACTCGAAAAAGAGATAGCGGACCTTGAGGACTGCTTGGAGCTGCCGGTCATCGAGGAACTGGCCGCCTCGATTGCCGGTTCTAGGCTTGTGCTGAGTCAATGATCCCAGGCCGACATTGGTAGCATTCATCGAGTCTCTCATTCTATAGCAATTCTCCTAGATGCAGTTTGATCCGCCCAAAGAAACGCTAAATTGCTCCTCGTTTCTTGTATGACTCTTGTCAATTTCGTGAGCCTCCTCTGGAAGGCATCTTTTTGATTGCGTTTATTCTTTGGATGCTACACTTTATTCCTCTTCTCCGAAGATAGGTCCTTATCCATTAAATCATAAGCGGTGTCAGCCAAAACCTCCCCTAGATTATTTCTTGCCTTCTTATTCCTACATCGATTCGCATGATGCTAACGGTTTACTAAACGTCCGACGGGCATTAAATCAGAATAAATATTTTATAATATAATTAATTATTTATTTTTATTATCACTCTCGATTTTTCTTTGTAAGTCTAATTCCTCCCAATACGCAAAAGATCTTGATATCTTTTGCCAATAATTGCGTTCTTCTTCTAGTGTTTCAGGAGTTTTAAATCCCATTTGGGATAGCAAGTTAATGCGATATAAATCGATAACTGCCTTTACATTTATTCCCCATATTTCTGCATATCTTATTGATAGAAGGAATGCTATTTTTATAATTATAATTGCTGAGATTATAACTAATAAATTCCAAAAATATCCTATATGTATCATGAAAATAACATATATAGATATTGTTATATATGATAAGACCTTAATGATAGGGCAGAACATCCATAGATTCAATAAAAACAAAATAGCAATAATTAAAGGAACTATAAAAAATAATTGTGATTTTGTTACACCTTCATAAATAGCATCTATTAATATATAAAAAGCCATTAAATAAATTATATTAATTGAAAAATCTAAATATGATTTTGCATCATTTAATGATTCCTTTTGATCTTTCGAAAGTATATTATAAAAACGTGTCCAAATAGCTACAGCATCCATGCCATACATTTCATAAGAATAGTTTTCGAATGCCCTTATTGTATTGCCTAGTGATGTTATTAAAACATCCTCTCTATCCGATGGAAATTTAGCCTTAAGGTCTTGCATTAATTCAGCATATTTCTTTATTGTATCGTTTGTTGCATTGCCGGATTTTTGCAGCTCCTTAATATATCTTTCCGACATGATATCAATGCGTGCCTTTAATTTATCAAATTTGTCTAATTGCGCAGAGGGAACAGGAATTTTTTTTGCTAAATATTCTCCCAAATAATATCCTTCTAGGAATTTGATAAATATTAGATTAAATACTGATAAAACCAAACTAATTATATATATTAAAAAAATTATTATCGATATCGACCACAACGACCCAATTAATCCAGAATTTAAAATAGAAATCGTAGAATTGTTTGCCATATTCAAGACTAGATTCTCTTTTGCCGAGGAATTGATAGCTGTAACTTGTATAGGGATGGACGAAAACACAAAAGCAATAAATATGATTACTGGAGTAACATACCCTACAATAAATTTTTGATCAAATAGTTTGATAAAATCCTGAATCAAGAAAGATCCGCCTCATTCTTTACTTTTTTTTAGGCTTTGGGGGGGACGGTGGAATTTTAATCTTTCCAGGCAATACTGAATCCAATGCCAATGAAATAGACTGGTTGCTTTCCATTAATTTAATAATGGAATCTCTAAATTCGATTTTTTGATCTTGAGAATTTGGATTCGCAGTATAACTATCGAAAATATTTTTGAATGATAAGTTTTCGTTCGATTCCGCTCGAAGAACTTTGGATAATTTATCCCCTGTATAAACATCCCCAACTTTCGACCGTGTCTTAATACCTTCTTTTTGCCAAATCAGATATTTGCCAATTATATTTACAGATTTTGACGCTATTTTATAATATTTAGCTGTTCTAATTAGAATTCTGCGCTTATTTGGATCTCTAGCTAATCGATATACATATGTCTTTACAAGGGATTTTTTCTTTTTTTTATTTTTAATTTTTTCTAATTCAATGTTTCCCTTCTCGCCTACAAGCTCCCTATTTTCCTTATGAATTACATCAGGCAAATAGCAAAACTGTGGATCAATTTGTCTAATGGCGTATTCATAGGATTGTATGTTTTGCTTTGGTGCAAAATTGCTAAAATCCTTTTCCATTTTAATCGACATTCACAGGCCTTCCCGATGTAATATAGTAGTGATTACTTTAGAAGTTTAATCGAATCAGAAGCATAAAAGGATTTTGCTTGGAACTATAGTTATATTAATAAATTTATATTTAAGGCTATCATCTTTAAATAGTAATCCTGCCAGTGAGCGAGAGTGGTGTGCGCATGGAAAAATCAGAAGAAATTATAGAAATTTGCAATATTATAGACTCGATGAGGCTCAAATCCATATCCTTTGAAAACCATCTCGATTTCGATGATTTGAGCGAAATTAAGAGAACAATTGAACTAAATATAAATAATTTATCTTTAATAAACGATATAATTAAATATTTCTCTAACTGGACGGATGTTAGGACCGATCTCCTAACTGAATACGATGGACAAAATATAAACGAAATTGAGCTTCTTTCCTGGGATTTTAACTTTGATGATACTTCTTTGAAAAATATAGAAAAAAAATTAAATATATACATCCCATGTTTCTATTTAACAAATATATTAAATACTGAGGAAAAATTATCTGCTTACCTAGCCTTAGATAATGATCTTCTACGTATCGATTTTCTAATTAATAATGAGAAAACTCAACTTAATGCTGCAGAAAGCTATGACAAATGGCTGAAAAGCGATTTGGAACCAACTAATTGTTTGCGAATAGAATCCTTAAAGAAACAAGCTAAAGCTTTATTAGATCCTCTGTGATATAAATAGCTGAATGAATCCCAATTATTACCTCTATAGGAGATTCCAGTCAAACGGCGGCGGCGCACCCCGATGCAAACATCGGGGTATTACGATAAAAATAAATAAAAGTGTAAGTTTGTCCATTGTCCACTTTTCAATGAACCGAAGCTTAATCATTGGCACTTTTCTCCAAATTTTACGCTGTTCGGCGTTCATTACACTCGCAGATGACAACAATATGCAGAGCGCGAGAAACACCAAGGTTATTAGATTCATTGATTTTCTCAATATCATCCCTCCTAGTTTATAAAAAAGCTGATCAAATGAAAAAGCTTTTGAGGCATCATCAGTTATAGGTTATTCAATTCAAGTAGAAAAGAGGTAGCTGGATATTTCCGGATAAGGCGAATCATATGCCTCGGTTGCCAGCACTGATCTGCAGTTGGATTATGAGCTGACCGCTTCTATTGCGGGGTCAAAGCTTATGCTGAGTCAATGATCCCAGGAGTCGGGGTCAAAGGTCCCGTCATCCCTCGGCCCCACCTCATAAGTGACCACTCCCACAGGCGAGCGGAATAGCTCGTTCTCCAGCTTCGGTTGAGGCGGCGAACCACCGTCCTCTGCGTCTACCGGGCTGAGCATCAGTGTTATTGATCCATTTTCGTACTCAATCAGTTCAGTGACTTCATACTCGACTCCATCAAACATGAAGAGATTGCCGTTCTCAAGTCCACTGGCAGGAGCCAAGAAAAGCAGAAAGACTGACAGCAGCAGCCCGATCATGAAACCTCCTTAAGGGCGGCATCAATCTTCGGCAATAAAGAGCGAAGGAAATAGCGGCCCGACTTGTCACGTATCCGCGTGTTCTTTGCCTGGATGCCGACTTCCCCTAGCCTCCTGCCGATGAGCCGGGAAGACATGCCTAATGACTTTTCAAGATCCGAGGGCATAGGCTGTATGCTACTCTCCAGCAAGCCTTTCAAGCCGAGGAGGATTTTTCTTGTTTCTTCCCTCTCTTGAGATGCTTTATCTGTCAGCGGCAGTTCCTTTTGCACAGCTGGTTTGGCCTTGGAGATCTTCATTTCTTCTTTCTTTTTGGGCTCTTGAGCCGGGGCAGAACCATGGAACTCCGCCTCATGCTGCCGGACTCTCGCCTCCAGATCCTCGGAACTGATCTGCGTTGCATTCATTTTGTAATACGATTCGAGCGCACTTCTCAGCTCCTCGGCCAGGGTGTGCCCGGCAGCCTTGGCCTGCTCCTCAGCTATTGCCCGCAATTCCGAGGGAATCCTCAAGGTGGTATTTTCTAGCGTCATTTTGCGCTCTCCATAGAATGCAGTTGCGTTCTCTGGGCTTAAAAGAACTTTGATAAATGCAAAAAGATGGCTGTCTTGGGAATGCCCCAGACCAGATGTTCTGCACTCGCCTGATCACACAGCAGTTCAGGCAAAATCCGACTTTTATGTTACTGAGGCCGATGCCTTCGATGCCAGGCTGGCCGCCCTAACCTTCGCCTCGTTCTGGGTCCTGGCCCAGACAAAGTGCTCCTGGTAGTCCTCCCGGCTCGTGACCAGGCCCTCACCCTCCAGAGGCGGCCAGCGTAGCGAGACTTCCACGCTCTGCACCCCGCCGCCGAGTAGTATAATCTCCACCTTGAAGGGCCGCAGGCCGGAGAGGAGCTGCTCGCCGAACGGGTCCATATCGTAGGACACCAGCTCTGCGGCATCATCTTTGGTCATGCGCACGATCTTGAGGGCGGTTTCGGCCAGGGGCATCTCAGAATAGGGGCCATACATTCCCCTTCCTGGTCGCTGTCCACAAAGAAGACAATCATCTCTTGCTGCCGCCCTCGAACAGATCTAAAGTAGCCTGGCCCAATAGGTGCGTAATTGGTGCATCCTCTTGCAGCTCCTTTTTATTCCGGTAAAAAAGGGAGCGACCCGGCGGCAAAAAGACGCGATAATGGCCGTTTTTGTCTCGCCTGATCTTAATGTCCATTTCGCCTGCCTCCTTGTTTCAGGGCCTTCTTCGGCAAGCTGCCGGCAGCCGGGGCGGCTTCTGAGAGGGCCAGCGTATCACCTATCCAGGTGCAGCTCCGGCAGAACCAGGCTGCTGCCCCGTTAGGCTTGTGGCATTTCTCCAGCTGCGGCCCGGGCGTTCCACAGCGCGGGCAGGGTTCCAGAGGCGGAGACATCTAGGGCACCGCCTGCTGGATGCCTTCTTCATAGGGGCAAGCCAGCTTCATGTTCTCGCCCTCTCAGCATGGAACTTAGCCAGGAGCTTCTCCTTTCCAGGAATGACCTGGACTATGAAGCAGCCGCCAGCTTTCAGAGATCTGATATTCTGCACTCCGCTGCAAGGGTTCGGGTCCGTTCCCTTCGGTCCTCGCTGGCAGTACAAGCAGGGAATATAAGCTTCAGGTGGCTGCATTGACCGGCTCCCTGTCCTCTCGATACATCTTCTCAATGCGGCGGTACGACTTTCCGGCATTGGCCGACCGGAACACAATCGAGCCATCGTTGTTCCGGGTAATCAGGGCCTCCGGATCTGAAACCTTGTTCTCTGCAGCCCACTTGCGCAAAGACTCATGATCCTCTACCTTTATCCTTCCCATTATTATCCACCTCACCAGATTTTTGTTTTTTGATTTGCTCTGTCTACGACTTCTCCACTTCGAGCTCCTTGATGCGAGCCTCCAGGATCTTGACCTTCGCTTCTAGATCTTTGTTCCTGGCTTCCTGAGCCTCCCATTCGGGAACTTTGTGGAGGATTGTCTCGACAGAATCATCTCTTGTTCTTAGCTTATGCTGTTTCTGAAATGTAAGCAAGTTCTCCTTAGCGGGATCGTCTACGATTACGCTTAATCTATTCTTTCCTTCACCCATTGGGTCTCTCACCTCCGCTGCTAAGGTTAAGGTTAGCTGAGTATTTAAGAGCTTTGATGCATGTCAAAAGCAGCAAGTTGAAAGCAAGTGCGCGTAATCTATGTCCATAGAAAAATATATCTTATAGACCATCATTAATATTACACATGAATCCAATAGATATACCAAAACCAATCCATGCAGATCCATTTCCTCCAGAAAAGCTTGATACATCATGGGAAAGGAAAGAAATGCTCGAATATCCATTTTTTGCTTTCTTCTTGCACAATGAAGATGATACAGATGTTGCTGAATATTTGAGTCAAAAGGGTGCACAATTAGATGCATTGACAGGTAAGGACGTTCACATTTTTCTCTATGAGAATCCTTCAAAATGGGATGAAGGCTGGAAGGCTAACTTGAAGAAAAGATATGGTTCAGAATTTGATAAAAAATTTGCAGAATGGGAAAAAGAGACTGATTACACGAGGAATGAAAAGATACAAATATTGACCCGCCGCCTAGATGTGCCATATAATCACTTGCCTTGCATGATCTTCATTGAGGATCTAAACAGCAAAGATTTTTTGAGGATACCTTTTGTAGCAAAAAAAGAATATTTTAAAGATTATTTTAGGGACATCCTTACCTGTATTCAAAAAGCAGGCAAAGCTCCTCGAGGAGAAAGGCTGAACACGATGAAAAGTGAATGGCACCTATACTGGGTAAAATGGATCGCATCAGAAAAAATAAAAGAGTATGCAAAAGAATTCAAGGAGTGGGGCTCGATCATTGCGGAGGCTAAGGATACGTTTGTAAATATCTTGGATATATTCTCTCCACTTGTCAAAGGAGTGTTTACTGCGCTGAAGGCAGCGGCATAAATGCTAATCCTTTTGGAGCAACAAAGGCATTGGTCTACAAGACTCGGTCATAATGTAGATGCAACTGTAGTCTTCTCGAAAGAATGGGGCTGTGGCAGCTAATTCCAGCTCGAAGCAATGCGTGTGACCTAATAGTCCATATCCCCTTTTTTCAAAGCCTAAAATCACAGGTATACTGGATACTTCCAGGCTCAAACCCTATCAGAAGGGATGTTGCCAGCAGTACTCTTGGTTCGCCAGATCTCGGAAAGGAGCTTGCCCACTACCTTCTTTATGTATTTGCGGTTTTGCTCGGGCATATTCAACCTACAGATGCTTAGAGCTAGGACCACCTAGCATAAAAAAGAGTGACAGTCCTTCGAACTATGCAACCGTATCGATCTGAGTCAGACAAATCAGAGTAGATAATGTCAGAGTCAGATAATATTTACTCAGATAAATCAGAGTCTGATAACCTCGACTCCGCAACATCAGAGTCAGAAAGAATATATGCAATTGCGCTATGTAAGAATCTATGAGAGTAGTAGCGGTAGTAAACCGAAAGGGAGGCGTAGGCAAGACCACGACTGCCGACAACATGGCAGCCTGCCTGGCGCAAAAAGGTCATCGTGTGCTGCTCATAGACTTGGACCCCCAGGGTGGCGCAACCGTCCAGATCGGCCTGGGCAAGAGATCACTGGATACGACAATTCACCATGCATTGCTGGGTGAAAAAACCCTGCCTGAAGTCATCCATCATACCGAGATCGAAAATGTGGACATAGCTCCTGCAAACATGTCCCTGGATGGGGCCAAAGTGGAAATGGACAAAAAACTTTCTCGCGAAACCATACTTAAACGGCTGCTAAAAAATGCCGATGGATACGACTATTCGATTATCGATTGTGAGCCCGGCCTTACGATCCTCACTTTGAATGCATTGGTTGCATGTGATGATGTAGTAATACCCTTGCAAGCTGAATACAATTCTCTCGAAGGGACGGCGGATCTGATGCAAACCCTGAAGGACGTGGCCGAAATTTTAGGCCATAGGCCAAAGAGGCACTTCGTGATCACTATGGTTAGTAAAACCGTACATAGCAGAGATGTGATTGCTGTTTTGAAAAAAGAGTTCAAAAATGAAGTGTATGAAACCATGATACCTCGAAACATAAGCGTCGCAGAGGCTCCCGGCTTTGGCAAGCCTGTCGTTATTTATGCTCCCAGTTCACCTGGCGCACAGGCCTACATGAAACTCACGGAGGAGTTCTTAAATGGCTAAAAAAGGGCTGGATGCAGATAGGTTGAAGTTTTTCTCCGGCATGGGAGAGTCTGAAAAATCGGACTCTGATAAAACAGACCATGATAAACCCGAGTCAGATAAACCCGAGTCTGTATTGCCAGAGACTGTTACACCAGAGTCTGATATATCTGAATCCAGGAAAACAGAGTTAGAAGATAACAAGTCGGCAAAATCCGAGTCGGATAAATCTGATTCAGCATTATCAGAGTCAGTTATATCAGAATCTGATATATCGGAGTCGGAAAGAACAGACTCAGAAGAGGGTACTTCGGCAATATCCGAGTTAGATAAATCGGAGTCATCATTATCGGACGCAGTTAAATCAGAGTCAGATATATCAGAGTCCGATAAAACAGAATCGAGATTATCCGAGTCGGATATAGGAAAACACGCCAACAAGAGACGGAAACAGGCACCAAAGATCTCCCTCCCCAAGAGCAGAGCCCCCAGCGCCATACCAAAGATCCGGGCAAAGAAGGTTGATGATTCCGTATTGGATATGGCATTATCCGCAGCTTTGAATTCTCCTAAGGTTTCAATATATTCTCCCTTCGTAGCTGCGGTCATCAAGTGCAACGAACTAACTACCATAGGGTACAAGTCATCCACAGACTCAAGAGAGCTGCTGGAAAAAGCCCTTGAACAGACTTACCCTGATGTTTGCGAAAAGGTCCGCAGGTACATGGAGCGCAAATAAGAGGAGAAATATGTCTGGCGAGGAAAGACCTGCGAGAATAAAATCCTCTTACGAATTCATCCCCGAGCTGAAGGGCAAGAAGGTCATCATTCGCCTGCTCTCCGGAGGCCAGCCGGTCACTGGAACTCTTGAGAGCTACAATCCCTACGAGCTGCAAATCCTGACTGCAAAAGGGACGCTGGTGGTCTTCAAGAGGGCCATTGCCATGATCGAAGCGGTGGAGGAGATGCAGGGCTCCAGGGCTGGCGGCTAGAAGAGTCATCGACTTAGGCAAGTACCATCAAGCCAGGAAGAAGAGAAGGTTCGAGAGCCAACGGCCACTCCTTATCCTTCCACCCAGAACTCTTGCGGCCATAGCCCATCTTCTTCCTGGCGACATTCCTGGGAGCAGGCATCTTCAACGTGATTCCGGATCATCTCCTCAACCTCCGGGATCGAGATCCTAAAAGTTTCTGCCAGGATCTCCTTTGCGGTTTGAAGCTCCAGGACTTTGAGCGAGGCCGCGCTCAGAGGTTCACAGGGCTTCACAAGCTGCTTCCGAGGCCGTATCATGCGCTCAAGGACTCCTGCCATGATACCTCTATACTACGTATAAGGTTAAGTAGTTTTGCCGGAAAACAATATCAGTGATCTATTTTTACATATATGAAAGTATGAATAAGATACAAATATTGGAATGATGTTGGAGAGAGCACGGCCATCAAGGCGCTGAAGGACCTGGGCTGCCGTGTGGGGAGCTGGTTACCACCCGCATTTCAGATATCGATTTTCATAATGGGTTCGTCAGAATCCAGAGCGGCAGGACGAAGACACGCCACTTCCGGGCCGCCCGAGTGGGCCAGGCCACATTGCAGGCCATCCGTGAGAGCATCCAGCCCGGCCAGGAGTGGCTCTTCCCTGGCCGGAGCTCCGGGAAGCTGAGCACCAAGACGGTGCTGAGACCGATAGACCGGCTGGCGGAGGAGGCCGGGATCCAGGAGATCTCGCGCCGACAGAAGCTCTCTTGGAGGAAGGTAACGCCCATATCCTCCGGCACAGCCATGTGGTGAATGCGCTCATGGCGGGCGTGCCGGTGTCCATGATTCAGAAGCAGGTGGGCACAAGAGGCTATCCACGAGGAGATCTACGCTACGGTGGCACCGGTGCTGGTGAAAGAGGCATATGATCTGCATGGATTCGGGCCGGGGAGAGGCAAAAACTGATGCGTGGGTTCTGATGGAGCTGCAGCTTGTTACTGGTATTAAGTACCACGCCTCACAAGGCGCAGAGATTCTTTTAAACCTGCTCTCCATTTATCGATCCCCTCAAAGAAAGCAGAGCCAAGCCTTGGGCGTGACTGAGATCAAGCATCATGCCCGAAAGGTCACAGGAATGCGAGGACGTCATGAAGGCGGCCCTTGAGTACCAGGACGGCCATGCTCCGAGACTTGGAGCGGGCTTGCAGTGCCCTAGAGGCCTGCAGAAGCCCATAGTGAGAAAGCAAGCGGCGTGGCTGCGGAACTTACGATTGCTCGGGAGAAGAACAAGGAGTATTTACTATTGAAGAATGTCAGGCGGAGACAAAATTAGCTTGTTTCTTGCTATCGAATATCAAAAACCGCAAAACCCAGAAAGTCTAAAAATTTTTAATTAACCTTAAAGACATAGATGAAGCTCTAAAGTTCAGGTACTTTAAAAGCAATTCAGAAACATTTATATAGTATTAAAATATAGTGTCCTCTAATCAAATATTAAGGAGTGATCAAAAAACATGACCTGGACAAAGCAATGCCTAGGAATCTGTAGTATAACACATTGGAAAGTAAAGGCGATTAAATGGAAAAGAAATACATCAAGAAGGCAAGAAAGCCAAGGAATGGTAAGAGTCACGAGTCTCTAACAATTGAGTACAGTTTCAAGTACAAAGGCAAAATCTCAGAGCGGAAAATCAATGAGATCGAGGATAAAAAACAAGAAATTGGTCGTAAGTACCATAAGGATTTAGTAACTTTTGCCATGGAGAACTGTCAGAAAGGCGCAGATATAGCGCTAAAATTGGCGGAGGTCTTACACATACTTAAGATCATCTGATAATAGTTATCAAAATACGGAGTGAAATAGAATGGATATTATAGCTGGGAGCTTGGCTTCTCCAAGCAAACCCAGCACGAAGGACGCTGGAGATGTATGCAAGATCTTCAAAGAACTACTTGAGGTATTGGACAATCCTCGCAGGATGAAGATTTTGAACGCTCTGGCGACCGAAGCTAAAACGTTTGAAGAACTTAAAGCTGAGATTAAAGAAATATCCACAGGCAGCCTGCACCACCATCTCGGCGTGCTGCACAGGGCAGGACTTGTCGGCATAAACCAGTGCCGCCCCATGACTTACTATAGGACAGAGTTATTAGACTGCGTAGCTGGTGTGTTCCAAGAGAACCAAGCGCATTCAAAGCAGCCAGCATACCTAGTCGAATCCAGCAAGATAACCTCATAGAGGGGCTTATACCTGTCCTATCCCCTTCAATTAACCTGCAAGCAAGTGCGTATTCTGTTTACGCCATCGATATATATGCCGCAAGTGCGAGATCTTCCGCCACGATGAATAGATAGCTACTGTATAGTTAGCACTAGAGATAGAGCTGACTGCTAAGGAAATACTATCGATATACGAGGATAGATGGGACATTGAGACGGCACATCGAGAGGCAAATCAGAAGCTGGGATTCAAAGATTATCAGCTTCGAAGCAAGCGCTCAATCGAGAGATTCATGCAATTGGTTTCGCTATTTGGACCGGAATTCTCCTAGTGGAAATCGAAAGTCCACCAACGGGTCCAAAAAAGAAAAACACTTGGCGAGATGGTTGATCAAATCAAATATGAATCCTTTATCGATTTAATGGTTTATGTGATAGAAGGGTTTAATCTTCCGATTCCTGACGAGGGTGGACTGCTCTATAAGCTGAAAGCGATAGGATTAAAGTTGGAAAGTAGAGTAATTAATGACAAAAATCATAGGATAGCACTTGAGGTAAGAATATGGATCATGCATATGAAATGAAACTCGCCCTTCATCGATGGACAGGGGCAGGATTCCAAGATATCAAACAAGAAAAAATTCTAGGCGAATTGAAGATTATCTTTGATGTGCTTCTCCGTGCCCAAAATGATAAGCATAAAAAATACATCGTCACTACGCAAGAAGAATTTACAAAAATCAGTGGTGGGAAGGCCGAATACCATAAAGAATACCAAATAGATGGATACAAAGGCGTGATAGAAGGCGGCCTAGATGGTTACGTCATTCTTTGGGCACGTTAGCAAGCAGTCGAATTCATAAAATCCTTTTTAAACAACGATATTCAGCCTAAAAGATAATTTTAAGATCTCAAGAAGATCCTAAAGATCAAGCCCGCATAGTCACGGCATACTGGCTGATCCTGCCTCTCATGGTACGTGCAGCCTGTAAACCTGTTCTTTCATTTTTGGCATCTTCGAATTCAGGATGATATTTTATAAACATATTTCCGACCTACAACTCCCTGATGGTACGCGCCGGATTGTGGATTATCTCATTGCTTTCACTGATAACGAAATACTGCAATCCGCTGATTGTAAACCGGATTGTACCAAAAGTATAGTAGGCAGAAGCAGATTTAAGCCGATTTGAAAGGGAGGCACGAGGCAGTACATACAACTTTCCCAAAAAGTTCTAGCACATTTTTTTAGAAACTGCAAAAAGTGTCACAGAACTAAATCAGAATAGCTGAGCAGCGAGCCTTTGCTTGAAGCGAGCAGACCCCACGTCTTGCACGATGAGGGCATAAATGAAGCCGAGGGCCTGGCCAGTCTTCAAGCCCCACAACTCCGACTTAATTGCCTCTCCTCCTTCTGGCTGGCATTCCGGAAATAAGAAAGATGAGTTAGGCTATAAGCCTTTCTTCAGGAAACCAAGGATGGATGAAATCGAATGCAATAGCGCTCTCAAGATAGCGTTCGATAGATAAGAAGGAGGGAGGCAAAAGTCATTGGATGTAGGAGGGAAAATGGCCATCGACCTTTGCCAATATACTATACGTCAATTGCCGATATATAAGGCTTTTGCCCCATAAAAATCAATACCCGTTAGCTTATGAATGATCCGAAAACGGCATATCGAGTCTCAGGCGGGCCAACGCCGATCCACAGCGCCCTTCTCGAAGGGACCGATCACCGTAGTGATGGCCTGACCTCGCCCCGAGCCCGACTCAAACCGGGCCAGAAGGCAAACGCAGCACTGGATTTTGACACAGCGTCCGTCTCACGGGATCCCGACACCGTAGTGCGGGCCTGCTACTTGCCTCTGCCTTCGGCTTTGTGCCGCGCCCTGCTGCCTGGCGGGGTGTTTCCAGATATCGCTGATTCAAGGCATGCTACGCCGATTAAGGCGTGCATATCTCCCGACTTAGGAGTCTCTCAGCCTCTCCGGTGCTTTCCGAATG
>JGI24732J26686_1000404_pt1 | contig 24345 bp, 28 predicted proteins | sample EPASupsiteHSE623_FD_26686 | JGI IMG/M metagenome (IMG submission 26686)
CCCAAGTCACCCCACCAGTGGAGGTGCTTTTGCGTTTATTAGATTCATGCGGTGCTTTGAGCAATACGGAGATTCGGAAGAGACTGGGACTAAAAGATAGAAAGCACATGCATGAACGCTATCTTGAGCCAGCCTTGGCGGAGGGTCTTGTTGAGCTGACCATTCCGGACAAACCCAAGAGCCGACTGCAGAAATATCGGCTCACCGAGAAAGCCCGCGCCTGGATTGCCGGAGAAAAATCGTCGTAACTGGCATCATTTCCAAAGCGGCATTCCGGAGCTGAAGAGTGCTTCGGCCCAATCCGACCTGGCAACGCTGGCGAAAAAAAAGGAATTAGGGGATGACCAGCGTGTCATCCCCATCAGTCCCTGACTCTAAATCTTCTCCACCTCAGCCTTGACCAACTTATGCACCTCGCCAGGATCGGCCTTGCCTCTGGTCTTCTTCATGACCTGACCCACGATGAAGTTCAGGGACCTCTCGCTTCCTGCCCTGTAATCGGCCACGGCGGCAGCGTTCTCCGCCACAGCCTCACGCACGGCCTTTTGCACCGCATCGTCCTCGGCCTTGCCGAGACCCTTTGATACCACGATCTCCGCCGGCGATCCGCACTTCTTGTCGAGCAGCGTGCGGATGATCTCCACAGCACCATCCTCGGTGATCTTGCAGGCTTCGAGCATGTTCACGATCTCGGCCATGTGCTCCTCCCGGAAGCTTTCGATGCCGAGGTCCCGGTAGTTCAGCTCGCCCTTCAGCACATCTGCGATCCAGACCGCCGCCAGCTTCGCCGATGCCTTGGCGGCCACGGCTTCATAGAAGTTGGCCACCTTGATCTCCGAGGTCAGGGACTTGGCGTGGTCGTCCGCCAGGCAGTACTCTTTCACGAACCTCTCCCGCTTGGAGTCGGGCAGCTCCGGCAGCGCAGCCTTTATCGCCGGCACCCAGGAAGCGATGCGCATCGGCACCAGATCGCACTCGGGGAAGTAGCGATAGTCGTGGGCTCCCACTTTGCTTCTGATGGATACTGTGATGTTCCTGATCTCATCGAAGTGGCGGGTCTCCTGCACCACCTTGATGTTGCGCCGCTGCATGTTCTTCTGCCGGGTGATCTCGTAGGAGAGGGCTTTTTCCACGCCCTTGAAGCCGGAGATGTTCTTGACCTCGGTCCGGTCGCCGCCGCGGAGCGAAATATTGGCATCCACGCGCATCGAACCTTCCAGAGAGCCGTCGAAGACATCCAGGTATTCGAGGATGCTCTTCAGCTTGTCCAGGAAAACGCGCGCCTCCTTCGGCGAACAAAGATCCGGCTCCGTCACGACCTCGAGCAAGGGCATGCCGCATCGGTTGTAGTCCACCATGGTGTACTTCGCCTTGTCGATGGTGCCCGCGTGCACCAGCCGCCCGGGGTCTTCCTCCATGTGGGCCCGGTTGATGCGAATATCTCTCTCCGCCCCGTCGTCGCCCAGAATCATGATATGGCCCTTCGTGGCCAGGGGAAAATCGTACTGGCTGATCTGGAACCCCTTGGGAAGGTCCGGGTAGTAGTAGTTCTTCCTGTAGAAGAGCGTCTCCTCCTCGATGGTGCAGTTCAGAGCGAGGCCAACCTTGATGCCGGACTCCACGGCCTTCCTGTTCAGGACGGGCAGGGAGCCGGGCAGGCCCAGGCAGATGGGGCAGGTGTGAGTGTTGGGCTCGGAATCGTGATAGGCCGTGGAGCAGCCGCAGAACATCTTGGAATGCAGCTTGTTGAGCTGAACGTGGATCTCAAGGCCGATGATGACGTCATCCATTCTAGACCACCTCTGGTTTCTTCTCATGGAAAGGCGTGGCCGCCTCGAAGGCTTGAGCGGCCTGCAGCACCGTAGCCTCATCGAAGTGCTTTCCAATTAGCTGCAGGCCCACGGGCAGGTGCCCGGCAAAGCCGCAGGGCACGGAGATGGCGGGAACGCCGGCCAGATTGATGGGTACGGTGAACACGTCCGCCAGATAGAGCGAGAGCGGGTCGTTGATGCGCTCCCCGATCTTGAAGGCCGGGATGGGCATGGTGGGTCCCGCCACCAGATCGACATCCTTGAAGGCCCTCAGGAAGTCCTCCTTGATGAGCGTTCTCACCTTCAGGGCCTTGAGGTAGTAGCGGCCGTAGTAGCCCGCCGAGAGGGCATAGGTTCCGAGGAGTATGCGCCTCTTCACCTCCGGGCCGAAGCCCTTGGCCCTGATCTCGGAGAATGTTGTATGCCAGTCCTTGTCCTCGCCCACCCGCAGACCGTAGCGCAGCCCGTCGAAGCGGGCCAGGTTGCTTGATGCCTCGCTCATGGCGATGACGTAGTAGGCCGCCAGGGCGTGCTTGGTATGGGGCAGGCTGACCTCCTGCCAGGTAGCTCCCAGGCTCTCCAGAGTATGGATGGCGTCCCAGACCGCCTTCTCCACGTCCTTGTTCACGCCCTCGCCAAAATACTCCTTGGGAATGCCGATCTTCAGGCCTGCCGCGTCTTCTTTGATCGGCAGGTAGTCGCACTTTCCTTTCGCAGAGGTCGTGTCCCTGCCGTCATGCCCGGCCATGATCTGCATGAGCAGCGCCGTGTCCTCGACGGTGTGGGTCAAGGGCCCGATCTGCTCCAGGGAATTGGCGTAGGAGACGAGGCCATACCTTGAGACAAGGCCGTAGGTGGGCTTCAGTCCCACGATGCCGCAGAAGGATGCCGGGCAGCGCACCGAGCCGCCCGTGTCCGAGCCGAGGGCGCACGGTGCCTCGCCTCCCGCCACCACGGCCGCACTGCCGCCGCTGGAGCCTCCCGGAACCGCCCTCAGGTCCCAGGGATTTTTGGTAGGCCCAAAGCAGCTCGTCTCCGTGGAGGAGCCCATGGCGAACTCGTCCATGTTGGTCTTGCCCATGATGATGGCCCCTTCCGCCTTGAGCCGCTCGACGACATGGGCATTGTAGGGCGGAATGTATCCCTGCAGGATGCGGGAGCTGCAGCAGGTCTGAATGCCCTTGGTGGAGATGCACTCCTTGATGGCGATGGGCACTCCGGCCAGGAGCCCATGGCCCGGCGACCTGTCGAACTCACGGGCCTCAAGAATGGCGCTCTCCCTGGCCAGGGTCGTGAAGCCGTTGAGTTTGCTCTTCTCGATCTTCTCAAACAGCTTGCAAAGGTACTCCTCGGCGGAGCCGGCCTGAAGCTGTTCTCTCAATTCGGCGAGCATAATTACACGATCCTCGGGCTCTTGAAGTAGCCATTCAGGCATCGCGGCGCATTCTTCAGGGCCTCTTCCTGGGATAGAGACGGGCAGGCCACATCCTCCCGGAAGATGTTGGCCAGATCTACGACACGATAGGTGGGCTCCACTCCTTCGGTGTCGACTTCGTCCAATTGATGGAAGTAATCCAGAATGGAGTTGAACTGCTCTACGAACTCATCCTTCTCATTATCTTCAACCTTGATGCTGGCAAGCCAGCCGATGTGCTCCACATCATCCCTTGTGATCATGTCATCTCACGCCTCTGATTAGCAACCACTGACTTTCATTTCTACTATGCCCAAGACCTCCTTATCAGATATAAAGGCTCTTTGGGGTCAAGCTTAGGTCTTTTGGTCTGTCGATTCCGAATCGTATGCTGAAAGCATCCTGAAGATAAGATAAGATTTGTTGAGAAAATGTGTAATATCGGATTCATCATTCAGGATTCGTTATCCGATGGATGGAAAGTCTTTTGCGGCGTCTCAAGTCGGGCGATTCTTTAGTGTGGCAAGTATCGCCACCAAAAGGGCCAGCGCCACGATTCCCTGTACCCATAAAAATGCTAAAAAGTCGCTGTACGTGCCGATGGGCGGCGTTCCGGGCAGGGAGTTACGCAGGCTGAAGAGGCCGAACAGAAGGGCGGCAAACAGGGCCGGCATACGAACATTGTACCAGCCGGATAACATGAGCACGATCAGGGCAAAGACCCCGATGCCAATGGCCCACATCACGACAATGCCGGCCATTGCCGCATCTTGAACCGTCCAGGAACGGGTCACTGTCATCTTCATGGCATTGACTTCATCGGGAAGGCCCGACAGGGGCTCCAAGCCGATCTTAAAGCCGGGAACGTTTCCTCTGATAAGGACTGCGGACGGTACGATCATATCCGGATCGGTCCGGTTCAGAGCGAGGATCAGCTGCAGTGCATGTTCGTCGAAGGGATAATCGTTTACCTGTCCTACCATGACATAAGAGAGTTCGACTGATGGGAGCGGAACTCCCCTCGGAAACGCCTGGCCGGAATCGGAACGCGCCGCTTCCGGTGCAATCAGCTTGAGGTCATAGATGCAGCTCAAGCCGTCTTTGCTGAGATTTCCCGTGGGATAAAAGGAGAGACGGATCTTGGCCTCCTCTCTTTGCGGGTCCAGAGTGATTATATTGGCCACCATCTCCATCCGATCAGGATTTTTTATGTCGCCTGTGATCAGAAGCGTAACCTGGTCTTCGCTCTCTTTCTGGTAGGCGTTTAATGCCATATAATAAGCAGCAGAGAAGACGATGATGGCAACCAGGCCGCCGATTGCCGCCGCTTTAATCCTTGGCATTCATGAGCTCTCCCCTTGTCTTAAGCCATGCCGCCTTCATGGATAAAAACATTTATCAAAATCTGGACATAACAGGATTGAACCGGAGCCTGGCTTTATTATTCTTTCATATTCTTGCGTAAGAAGCAGATCCTGCAATCGCACTAGAATCTCGATTCTTCGATCTCTCTCATTTCGTCAGCAGCAATCATTTCCCTCGGTTCTGGGGCCTTTGCAAACTGCTACCGGCTTACAGCTGCATATGAGCCCAGGCGACTCGATTTCCAGTACTCGTGTACCAGGTATTTTTATATCGCAAACTGCAAAATAGGACATATAAAAAAAACATTGGCAAAAAACCAAGAAATCAAACAGGAGGAGATGGGTACGAAGAGAAAATACTGCTTTGCAATTTTATTATCTCTGCTGATAAGCAGCACGGCTCTCAGTGCATCTGCTGCTTATGCGCGAGACGGTACGGAAAGTTCATCCTACAGTGCAGGGGAACAACCGGGAGCTCAACTCGCTCCGGGTCAGGATCTGGTCACTCTAAGCCTCTACGTCCTTGATGCTAACGCAGAGGGCCGGGTGATCTCGGGCGTTGAGGCTTTTGTTCGCGATGCGGCAGGCAATGAATTTGAAGGAACGACAGATTCGAATGGCGCAGTCCTCTTTAAGGGCGTGCCGGGAACCTGGAGGCTTGCTTTCGCCAGGGACGGCTACAGGTCCGTCGGCCTGATTTACAATGTTACCGAATCGCAGGTAGCGGCGGCATTTCTGCGTGAGGCTGAGCAGACAAAAGGGCCTGCCGCAGAGGCTGAGACATCTGCAAGTCAGTCATCTGCAGATCAATCATACGCAGACCAATCTCAAGGCCGCGTGCTGCAAGACGAGTCCGGAATGCAGCCGGTAACCGAAAATCCATCAGTAGCTCTCACCGTGGACGTTCGCAAGGATAGCATCAACGGCGCACCACTTTCCGGTGTGCAGATCACGGGCCTTGACGCGGCAGGAAACGGCTTTGAGGCATTCACGAATTCCACGGGTTCTGCGGTCATCAGCGGAGAGCCCGGAACCTGGCAGTTCGACTTTGCCAAAGAAGGCTATGCGGGCTTGAGCCTGGAGTACAATGTAACCGAGACGCATGAGGCTGCGGCGTATCTTCAAGTTGCGGACGAATCAAACCCCTCTGTAATGCAATCCCAGGATACCGGCAAAGAGACAGAGCCGGTGGCCCTGACAGTGGACGTCCATAAAGGAAGCATCAACGGCGCACCGCTTTCCGGTGCGCAGATCACGGGCCTTGACGCGGCAGGAAACGGCTTTGAGGCATTCACGAATTCCACGGGTTCTGCAGTGATCAGCGGAGAGCCCGGAACCTGGCAGTTCAACTTTGCCAAAGAGGGTTACGCGAGCGTAAGCCTGGAGTACAATGTAACCGAGACGCATGAGGCTGCTGCATATCTGCACCCGTCGGATCTTCAGTCTTCCTGATCCCGGCCTGACAAACTAGAATGTGCAGACCATCTTTGAAACAGCCCAATTTGAAGTTTGGGCTGGAGGACCTGCAGAAAAGGACAAAGTCGGGCAGGCACCGCAATTGGAGCCTGAAGGATTCCACTCCCCCGTGGCTCCAAATCACTTTTTCAACTGAAACGAAATTTCCTGCAATTCACCCCCTCCAGCCGGCTTCGCATTCTCGTTCGCTGCCCTCGAGATTTTGCCCAGCTTCGGCAGAGAAATATGAATTTTGAACTATTTCTTCGACAACTTATTTAGACAATCATGACCAAGATACGAATATGTCAGAAAAAGGAGAGATAAGGCACGAGCATCACGGCAGATCGAGCAAAGCCTTCCTGGATTCGGGGAAGATCCTGAAAGATATCGGCGTCAGAAAGGGTGACAGATTCCTGGACCTGGGATCGGGTGAGGGATATTTTTCCATCGCCGCCTCTCAGGCAGTTGGAAATGAAGGACTTGTTTATGCTTTTGACATCGACAGGGATTCTATCGTCCGACTGAAAAAAGAGATGTCTGAAAGAAAATTAACCAACATCGAGGCGTCTGTCGTGGACGTTTCCCAGAAGCTTCCGCTCGCCGACGAAAGCGTGAGCCTGGCTTTTGTGTCCAACGTGCTCCACGGACTGGCAGCCAACGGCGATGCAGATGAAACTCTTAAGGAAGTCGCCAGAGTGACTATGCACAGTGGAAGGCTGGCCATAGTGGAATTCAAGAAACAGGAGTCGCCCATGGGGCCGCCTCTATCCATAAGGCTCAATCCCGAAGAGGTGGAAGCTCTGGCGGGAGGATACGGCTTCTCAAAAGAAAGCCTCTTGGAAGCAGGGCCGTATCATTACACGATACTTTTCAGGAAAAAGTGAATCGCAATGGATGGGCATGGCCGAGTGATGAATGAGACAGGATGTTCGCGTTCCAAGACATTCTGAAATGGCATCCAATTGATAGGCGCCTGNGGATCAGAACCAAATGCCCTGTCCTTTTATCCTTTCACGATATATGGAACAGTCATTTACGATTCCAATTCTTATGATTCCAATGCCAAGCTTTATAGTTTTAAAAAGCAATATATGCTAGAGGTGAAAAGATATGTTCGGGTTTATAAAGACTATCATAAAAATCAAGTTAATGGTGATTGGCTTAATCGCCATTCTGTGGCTTGCCAAAAAAAAGCATCATTGTCACTGCCATAGCGAGAAGGATTAGATTGACCATACAGAGAGGACATCTCTCTTAATGAATGAGAGGATCGACTGTCGCGCCCATTCCTAGCCGAGATTGCAGCAACCGAGACTTTGACTTAACTGTCGCCGTTTCGACTGCAAAAAAGTATCGAGCCGGTGCATCCTGCACATCCTGATCCCGTTAAGCCGGTTTAAGCCCGCGAACTTTGATGCTGGCTATCGAGCTCTCCACCTTTTTGATCTCCTCGGCGGACCCTTTTATGCTCTGCAGTATCGCCTTCCCTGCGGGATCATTGGTCACACAGTCCAAGGGAAAGACCGACTCTTCGACCACCGTGAGGTCTTTGAATCCTGCCGATCTCATGGCATTCAAGTACGCCTCCAACATGACCGCCCCGGCGACGCAGCCGACGTAGGCTTCAATCGATTCTTTGACAAAATTCGGGAGTTCCTTGAGGAGGACGATGTCCGAGACCATCAGCCTGCCGCCGGGCCGCAGGGTCCGGAACGCCTCCTGGAAAGCCTTTTCCTTGTTCGGCACCAGATTGATGACGCAGTTGGAGATGATCACATCGACGCTGCCATCCTCGACGGGCAGTTTCTCGATCTCACCTAGCCGAAATTCCACGTTCCGGTATCCACCTTTCGCTGCATTATCTCTGGCCCGTGCCACCATCTCTTCGGTCATGTCCACGCCGATGACGCGGCCTGTCGGGCCGACCTTGGCCGCGGCCAGGAAGCAATCGAATCCCGCGCCGGACCCGAGGTCAAGGACGGTGTCGCCAGCTTTTATCTCGGCAAGCGCGGTCGGATTTCCGCATCCAAGTCCAAGGTTTGATCCGGAGGGAACGGCCTGCATCTCCTCTTCCGAGTAGCCGATCTTCTTGCTGATCGCTTGGGGCTTGGCCGATCCGCAGCATGCTGATGAGCAGCACGAGCCGCTCTGCCTGGCAACGCCTGCGTATCTCGCTCTAACGACATTCTTGATTTCTTCGTCTTGCATATTTTTCACCATTGCCTATTTCTTAAAGACCTCATCCATTACCGGCCCAAGAATCGACTTGACCATGCGCTCCAGCTCCTCAACCTTGATTAGGGAGAGGCAGCAAATCTTGCCGTCCTTTTCCATGCTCACCACAGCCAGCTTGTCGCCCGCCCGGATGTCGGCCTTCGCCCGAACCTCTTTGGGAAGCACCATCTGTCCGCGCTCATCGACGGAGACAATCGATTCCACTTTGCAGCAGGCAAGCTTTCCTGCCATGCAGCAAGCCTCCTTCTCATTTTCATCCGTCATTTTTGCACCAAAATCCAAGGGGTTTTCTGAGTATTTAAGTTTTTCTGATAAATCAGACAAATCAGAAAATCAGTAGTTTAAATCAAAACCTACTTTTGCCCTTACTAACATTCATATATTCGCATAAACGCATATAGTTTAATGGATCAAACGAGCCAGCAAATCGAATTATTCAAGGCGCTCTCCGACGAGACACGCTTGAGGCTCGTCGTATTGCTCTATAAACGGGAGCTTTGCGTCTGCCAGATCGAGGCCGCCCTGGACATCTCTCAGACCAAAGCGTCCCGCCATCTTTCCATCCTGCGTCGGGCAGGTTTGCTGAGGGCAAGGCGAGCCGGATTGTGGATGTACTATACTCTGGATGAGCCGAGAAACGATCTGGAAGAATGCCTGTTTAAGAACCTTGGATCGGCTTTCTGCAATGAATTGGCCGCAATGGTGCGCCGGGCTGATGCCAAGAAATGCAATGATGCCGGTGAAAGGTGAATAGAATGACTGATGGGAAACGCAATGGTCTGGACTTTTTATCCAGGTTCTTGACTTTATGGATCTTTGCCGCCATGCTTCTGGGCATCGGCATCGGAAATTTCGCTCCCGGAATCACCGAATTCATCCTGAGCCTGCAGGTAGGCACGACGTCCATTCCGATTGCAATCGGTCTCATCCTCATGATGTACCCTCCCCTGGCCAAGGTGAAGTATGAGGAGCTGGGGAACGTCTTCGGGGACCGCAAAGTTCTGGGCCTGTCGCTGGTTCAGAACTGGGTTGTCGGCCCCATCCTGATGTTTGCCCTGGCTGTGATTTTCCTGCGAGACTATCCTCACCTCATGTACGGTGTGATCCTGATCGGCATTGCTCGCTGCATCGCCATGGTCATCGTCTGGAATGAGCTGGCCTGCGGCTGCACGGAGTACTGCGCCGGCCTCGTGGGCCTCAACTCCATCTTCCAGGTGCTCTTTTACTCCGTCTATGCCTACATCTTCATCACCATCCTGCCCGCATGGCTGGGCATAGCTGCAGGCATGGCGGTGAGCGTCACCATCTCCCAGATTGCAGAGAGCGTCTTCATCTACCTGGGAATACCGTTCCTGGCGGGCATCATCACCAGGTTTTCTCTCATGAAAGCGAAGGGGCGAGCCTGGTACGAGAACCAGTTCATCCCGCGCATATCGCCCCTCACGCTCATTGCGCTGCTCTTCACCATCGTTGTGATGTTCTCGCTCAAGGGAGGGTACATCGTTGAGTTGCCTCTGGACGTGGTGAGAGTGGCCGTGCCCCTGGTCATCTACTTCCTGCTCATGTTCTTCGTCAGCTTCTACATGTCCTACCGGCTGGGCATGAACTACGAGAACACCGCCGCCCTGTCGTTCACTGCCGCCAGCAACAACTTCGAACTGGCGATCGCCGTGGCGGTGGCGGTCTTCGGCATAGCCTCCCAGGAGGCTTTTGCTGCGGTGATCGGGCCGTTCATAGAGGTGCCGGTGTTGATTGGACTGGTAAACGTGGCTCTAAGGCTGAAGGAGAGGTATTTTGCGGAGGAGAAAGCGATGTGCGACAGCTAGAGCGACCGGCTTCCGGCGTCCGCTGGAAGCTATTGTTATGAGTCACTTTGTCTTTTCAACATCTGTTTCGTCTCGTGTCTTCTCTCCGACGGACGGTGAAGGAAACACGACCCGACCAGTAGAGACGAGCAGTGTCTGCCGACATGCCCGCGCGTACTCGGCATCAGAATTGCTGACGAGATATTGCACGGGCCAAAAGAGATCCGGCGTGAAAACCAATGCTGTGGAGGAAGTGACCGCAGCGCTATGGCACTTCTCGGTGAAGGGGTCGGCCCGCTCGTTTAGTGGCTGAAGGCGGAACCCGTTTCCAAAGAGCACTGGCTTTGCAGGTGTAGTGACGCTTTCGCGCTGCAGGTCTTCATGTATGTTCATCGATAGCTGCCTGAGCTTATCGATATTGACCGCCTTATTGTCTTTCCCTTCGGCTTCGCCGATGAGTCGACCTTCATCGGATTCGAATACTACATCAAACTCTGAGTCTGATTCTTTGAAGGGCGCAGCCGCAAAGCCAAGTAGGCGAAGCGCTTCAATAATCACGTTTTCGAGTTGTTTCCCTTTCTCGAATAGGAGACCTCGGTACGCGCCAGCAGACCGCAACTTTTCAAAGATCTGCTCCTTCTGCTTTTGTGCCTCTACGACTTTCCGCTCAGCGTCGAGTAGCTGAACTCGCAAAGTGGTCTCTGTGCCGAGCGCAAACCTAGGCTCAACTGCCCACGCTGGCTCGGGCGTGACTTCAGCCGTGCTTCGCAGTGCCTTGTCAAGGGTGACAACCGTTGACACCATAAGCGCCGCGAATTGCTTGGCAGCAGGAGTCCAGATTTGGACGCCGCTTTTTTCCTTAAAGAACTTGCCGGAATTGAAGTCGATGTCTGGGAGCAGCAATAGCGTTCCTACCGATGACTTGCTCCGATAGAGTGCGCCAACGGCTTTGTCTCCAGTGCGGGTCACGAAGCATGCCGGAACTTTGGGATCAGTGAGGATGACCTCGTATTGTGAGACGCTTTCGAACTCTGCCCAATAAGGCGCGAGCACGTCCGTGTCGCGTGCCAACAGCTTCATGGAGCTGCCGGTGGCTTTTACTGGCGACAGAGCGGCAGGAATCGCATGATAGTTGTTGTACTCAGCGACGTGACGAGTGGTCCGTTGATTTCGACCAGTACCGGAGTAAGACCGCTCCCCCGTGTCAACGTAGACCTCTTCAAGACTAGGAAGAAAGACGATTACCGTCTTGCCAGTCTCGAATGCTTGGTTGATTTCTCGCCTCCAATGTTCACAAGACTCTTTTAATTGGAATGAGGCGCTATCGCTGAGACTTGGCTTTCCCTGGAAAGAACCACCGTAACTATGACTATAGAAGTCAATGATTTGCGGCTTGAAGAGCACAATGTCCCAATCGAGAAGGGAGGTCTTCGACCGAAAACTCTCGTAATGTGTATCCGGCGATGCCAGTTCAAAACCAATGGTTAGTATCCGTCTCGCGCTCATATTAGAATGGTGACCTCCTGGAATGCATAACGACTGGCATCACCGGCAGCTTTGAAAGCCGTCCTGCAGATGCCCTAGGCAGTCTATGCAAGTCCTTCGTTTTTTTTTTAACGCCACGTGTGCTGGCAATAAAGACATTGCGGCTTGTGAACACAGAGTATCTCACCGCATTCAGGGCAGCTCCATCTTTCTTTTTCGTTTCTGATGAAATGCCTTATGCCGAATTTTCTAATGTTCTCGAGATTGCCGATCATGCTCATGCCATACTTGGTTCTATATCGCTTATCCAAATGGTCCAGCCTGGAGCAAGGAAAGCTGTCACAACCGAAACAGTGCTTGATTTTGGCGTTCACCATCTTCTCACAGTTTTTGATCCGGCACGTGACCCGAACTTTCGATTTGAGGCTGTCGTCACCTCTGCAACCGGGGCAAGGTTTCTTATCTCTTGCGTAAGCGATGCAGAGGCGGCAATTCATTCCGCAGGGAGCGATTAGCTTCGAGGAAATCGTGGTTGTTTTTTTCGATCTTTTCGCTAACATATCAAGATCTCGGAGAGGCTACGTGAGCATCTCATTACTTAAGCCTGATACAGAGCTGAACCAGAACGAGAGAATCATGGCCCGACGGCCTGCATCTTCCGTCCATCCTCATGGCTCAATATTTGGACGATCTGCCGCCCTGGATCAGGCATGAGGGAACACCTCCCCTAGGCTGGGCCCACTGCCCCACTATGTAAAATCTCTCCAGGCCGGGCAGGATTTTGGAGAGGGGCTTCATCAACTGCTCCATCTTGGGCATCCAGCCCCATCATTGATCCTTTCCAGTTGCCAGTGTAGCGGTAAGTAGTGCAGGGCGTCGCCACATCCACAACCTCCACCTTTGTGCCAAAGCCAGGGAAAAGATCATCCAGCCTGGACTGCATTTCTACAACAATCCTCTTCTTCTCGGCATCGTAGCTGGGCCTGTCCTTCCTGAGATCCTTCCAGTAATCAAAGTCACCTCCACAGAAGCCTGAACGACACACTTGCCCTCGGGAGTTTCAACATCAGGGAAGATAAGAATGCCAAGGTTCATGTCAGTACTTCCTTTCTCTTGGGTATAGCGCCGCGGTTGACACGCGCAAAATGCCCTCAGCATTTTGCGTCATAGTCCAACCGCTTGTTTGCCATAGCTTTTCTGCAAACGATCCTTCGTTCACAGGACCTCAATGTCCGGGTCTAAGATCGCCGATGCGATCTCTTTCGCAATCTGTTTTCTCCGGGCCGAGTCGGCTACCCTGAAAACCAACCTCCCCGGTGGCGTGTCAATGTCGAAATCACCATCAGGGAGACCTGTGTGATCATTAGCTGACGGCCTCTCCCAGTCCTGTAGACAGTCTGAAAGACGCAGAAGGTACGGTAATGCTGCGCGATTACGGTCGAGTGGGGCCGACCGGAAACACCGTGCCGGCAGATTGTGTACGAACACTGCGGCGCATGCTGGAACAACATCATTCTTGAAGTACGACTGGTTCCAGTTGACGCCTGGCGGATCATAAATATCCACATAGGCGCGTCGTGGATTGTACTTCTGGTACATCATGTCAATTACGTAGAGAACTGACAAGGAACTAATTATGCCATGGCAGACGTTTCCGGAGTTGACCATTTTGGTGTACTCATATTTCGCATCGATATTAAGCTCCCACCCGTCAAGCCTTTCCTGGATGAGGTCGAGAGAATTGACACCGTTCGTCAGTTCGTTGAAACCAACAGGGACGACGCTGAAGTAAACGTCGGGTCTTGTATCGGACAGGTCTCGTTTGATGTTGTTGAGTTGTTTCGTGTAGCTCTTGAGAATGTCTTTGGCAATTTGAGCTGGGTAGCCCACATCGTGGAAGAGACCCGCAAGCTTCCACTGAAACGGGTCGACGGTCTGCCCTCTTGGCTTGAGAAAGTGCTCATTTATGAATACGCCCAAAAGGAAGCTGAGCAATGCATGAACCACGTGATCTCTTAAAGATGGATCAATCTCACGAATTCCGAGCTCCATCTTAGCAAGCTCGACAACGGGCCCCAGAAGCTCTTTCTTCCTGTGCGCCGTCATTATGTCTTGGATTATATCTTTGGCCTTTGTTTGTCGACTTAGAAAGTCGCGTTCGGTGAGGAACTCCTCGATCCTCCAGGACTCGATTCCGTAGTCATCCGCGTTTTGACTGATACCGTTAAGCACCGTGGTATTGATACCCATAGCGTTTCCTCACATGGCCAATGTGGCGCTCAGCGGAGACAGCACTTTCGGCGATCCGCTGTTGCGCCTTGTTCTCCTGTCTTTCATACCGTTCTCAAGATCCGGTACCCTAAGTCTACAGTTTCTCGCTCAAGAAGGTGTCGATACTTGGTTTTCCATACACCAGTTATGACATAATGCCGTAGCCCGGAAAGGCATCTTCAAGAGCGTCTGGGCTTAGCCAAAGCCAATGCCGAGATGCACGCCCGTACCTCGGGGTTAAGATACATTTCCGGCATTCTCCAGCCTGCAGCCATGAAGCAGTCTTGCAGATCGTTGGGAATAGACCATAGGATAACGGTGACGTGTCGATGAGCATGGATTCCAAATAGACTACTTACATCTTCCTGCGGAGGGAAGACTCGAACATGCTTTCCCAAATAGCCGGAAAGTAGTCATGCAGCCAAGGGGATTCGGACTGCCTTGGATCGAAGGTACCATACAATGGGACCGGTTGAACAATACGCGCCATTTCGGTAACGGCAGTCTCAAGAGACGGGAATGATGGGAACGCAAGGATACAGAAGATGCCATCAACTGAGCGGTCGCTGAGGGAATATGTTCTGCAGTGCCGTAATACCAGTGCGCCGAGCTGTTGGGAGGTGCCTGACAATACATAGTGGCAGATGGTTCCACGGCTCGCACGCTAAAACCAAGGTCAGCAATGGCACGGCTGTAGTTTCCCATACCCGCACCAATGTCCGCGAGGATTGCAGGAGGAGCCAAGCCGATGGCCCTAACAAGTGCCCCCACGATCCTCGGGTCTGCGCATCGGTGTTTCGTATACCTGATGCCGATGTGATCATACACAGTCTTCATTTCTCACCTATGGCGAGCACAGAGCTGAGCCATAAGCGGAGCGCCCTATTCCGCCGATTGGCTCCGGCGCTTTGTTAGCCGTTTGCAGCAAAGCCATCATGAAATACCACAGTACCGCTGGTTTTGCTCTCTGTGAACGGCAATGCAAGAACGTACTCTTGCGGGACGCCGTCAATAACCAGGTCCGGAGGACTTCTGAAGCCGGACCGTTCGTAGTAGTCAGGATCTCCCACGAGCACGCAGCCCTTTGCACCCAATGACTTTAGCGAGGACATGCCTTCACGGATCAGGGATTTTCCAATACCCTGCTTCTGAAATTCCGGCAAGACGGAGATGGGGCCGAGACCATACCAACCAAGGCTACCATCGGAAATGGTCACCGGCGAGAAGGCTATGTGCCCTACCACCTTTTTCCCAGCAACTGCCGCCAACGAGATTGTGAGCGCGTTCGCATCTCGCAGTGCATTAATAATGAACTGTTCCGTGTGGTTACTAATTGGAAGATTCTCAAAAGCTGCTTTCGTGATCTCCGATATCGCTTTGATGTCCGACTCGATCTCATTGCGGATAACGATGTTCATGTCCAACTCACACCTCGTGCTTCATCTAATTGCATTGGTTGTCTGATGACTGTTTTCCATCTGGCCGGATCGGCTTTCCTGATGTCGCTCAAGTAGATTTCGTGATGTTTTCCAATTCGTTTGCCCCTGGAGTCGATAAACTGATGCACTTTCTCGATCGCAGGTCCTTCTTCGGAGAACGGACCTACATGAAGAATCTGCGCGCATTTTCCTTCAGATAGAGCCTCAAAACGCACCGTCGAGGATGCAGAAAGTTTTTTCTTCTTTCTCAGGTCTGCGATGGCGTTGTTGATCATTTCTCCGGTGATGAATTCAGGTTGCATGATCATCATCGTCCACTTCCAGCTGGACTTATCTTCCGTTGAGAACTCTGACATATCGTCAGTCCACCATAGACCTTCCAGCGGCATGACTCCGTAGTCTATCGCCAACGCGCCCTTCTTGACCATGAACTTCACGGCATACGAAATGGCAAACAGGGTTTCAATTGCGTCCGAGTATTCCTTCGAGGTATTGGGGTCCCCGGATCCATCCACCATCAGGTAGTTCATGGTTGGGACATCAACTTGAACAACCTCTTTGCTTGATGGTTGATAGAGATTCGTCAACTTCTTCTTGAGATCGATTTTCTCCATGGCCCTCCTTATGATGGCTAGCGTAACGGTTGAGGGTTTCTTGAGCCTGCCAGCGGCGTGAATCATACCCTTCGTTTCATCTTCTCGATAAGCTGTGGTCTTATTCATTGCCATCTGCATTGTTTAATTTTCCGCCCATTTTTGCCAAGTATTTCATTGGGTTGAATCAGGAGGATGGCCTGGAATCCTCCAACGCATCGCCCGAGGCGACCTCCGCTTTTGTTCGCCAGTCTGAGGTAGGTGGATGATCTTGTTCTTTTTTTAATTTCATTCCTTGCTGTATTCAGATTATGTCGTTCTCAGATAGAATCGAATCCAGAAATCCTTATATATGAATAAATAGATTGGTAACTTGTTGAATTTAAAATCACCCTGGTAGGCTATGCCGATGCTGGATAAAAAACTGCCAATGATCGATAGCAAAAGATTGCCCATCCCTCAGCCGGAAGGAAAGAAAGAATCCTGCCGGGACAATAGTGCCTGCTGTGAAGCGGAAAATACTCTGGCCAAGCTTTATGGAGATCGGAGCGTGGCCAGAGAGCGATGTCTTCATGTTTGCACTCAAGCAAAAAAGATAGATGAAGAGGAATTAGCCACTGAGATAAAGGTCTTTAAGGCGGTAGCTGACGCTACCCGCCTAAGTATTCTTAAACTCTTGGCCGGGGGGGAGCTTTGCATTTGTGAGATAATGCTGGCTCTAAAAAAACCGCAGTCCTCCATATCCCATAATCTATCGATACTTGAGGATGCAGGCTTGATAAGAGAGAGAAAAGAGGGGAAATGGTGTCTTTACAGGATCTCTGATGGAACAGTTATGGATATGGTCAACTTGGCCGGGCTGTTCAAGAGAAAATGAGGTGGATAATATGGTTGGAGGACAGGCGGATGTGAAACTCGTGAGCAATGCTATGGCAAATGCTACGAGAAGGAAAATAATGGCCATGCTTGTGGAGAGCAACAGGAGCCGAGAGGAGATAGAAAAAGCCATAGGAGCCTCAATGCTGGACTACCATCTGCAGTTGATGCAGCAGGCCGGCTTGATTGAGCAGAAAGATGGGGCGGTCTTGCTGACCGAGTTTGGCAAGAACTTCATGCAGTCCAAAGCAGAAAAGCCTGCCGAGGCCAGGAAAGACCTTGCCGGAACAAAGCCCATCGAGATTGCCGAAGTAAAGCAGCTGCTTCCCTGCATAGCCGACGCCAGCAAGTTCAGAATCATTGCCAAAGTCTCGCCTCCTCTGGGCGGGGCGCTCAAGCTCCTGGAGCCTCTCTTTCCCAGGGCCAGGTATTCGGAGAAGATCGGGGCGCTCATCATCCAGAAAGGCAATGTGCTGATCACCGTCTACTCTACGGGAAACGTCACCATGACCATGATCCGAAGCGAGCAGGAGGCAAAAGAGGTCCTGGATGATCTTCGAAACACCATCAACAATGCCATCGCCAAGGGTATCACTCCGGTGCCTCGCGAGAAGGTCAAAGTGGACCATGCGGAGATCTACGAGTATCTTCCCAAGACCGACTGCCGCATCTGCCAGGAGCAGAGCTGTTACTCCTTTGCCATTCGGCTGGTGAGCGGTGAGACCACTCTTGACAAATGCACGCCTCTACTGGATGCGAAATATGCGACAAATCTGGAGCATCTCAAGACACTGCAAGAGTACCTGTAGTACCTGTGAGATGGTGGCCAGGGAACCTGAACCAGGAGCGCTCTAGCTTGAAGACATTGACGATCATCCTGACGGATGGCCCCTACATCTCCGAATATGCAGAGATGGCGGCGAAGATGGCAGCGGCAGCCTTGAAACAGAATCGGGTAAATATCTTCCTCTATCTGGACGCGGTCCACATACCGAAAGCCGGACAGAGTCCGTCCATCTTCAAGAATGCCGGCGAGCTGTTCCAGGATCTGGCAGCGGACGGTGCCGTGATCCGGGCTTGCTCCAGATGCGCAGCAGCCAGAGGCTATCTGCCGGAGGAGGGCGGCGTCTGCAAGGACTATTACCCGGGGATTGTGATTGGAAGCCTCTACGATCTGGCGGAGATGCTCAAATGCAGCGATCGGGTGATCGCATTATCGGAATGAGATAATGGACAGTTCGGCCTGGAGGACTAAAACTGCCATGAGATCAATCTTCTACCTGCTTGACAAAGCTCCCTATGGAAGCGAAAAGGCTTACGGCTTGCTTAATGCTGCCGCGGTGAGCATCAAGATGGACCTGACGCTGGGCCTCTATACCGACGGCGTTTACCTGGCGTTGGCCGGCCAGGACAGCCGTCTTCTCGCCACTGCAAATCTCTCGGATATTCTCTATGCTTATCCTGAGATCAAGGTCATTGCCCATGAGCCGTCTCTTTGGGGGCGAGGCCTCATGAACCAGGAATTGATTGAGCTGGTGGAGCTGACGGATGATGATAATTTCCTGGATCGGATGACGCATGCAGACGGAATGGTCGTCTTGTAGTTGTGAACTCGGTTTTCTCACGAAGAACCGGGATGAGGACGGTGAATCTTGTGATCAATTCTGATTTGTGCGTTCAGGAGACTGAATCCAGGAGTGCGGAGGATTCAAGAAGGCATATTTTTCTTTTGACCAAGCCGCCAGAGAGCGAGCGGTCAAAGCTCTGCTTGCGGCTCATGGAGCACACGAAGGATGCCGTTTTGTATCTGGCAGGCGATGGCGTATTCAATCTGCTCGGTGATTCCCTGGCGGCGCTGCCGTCCAGCCGGATTTATGCCTGCCGGGAGGATATGCAGGCAAGAGGTGTGAAGGGCGCGGGCAGGGCGACTGTGCTCGACGATTTTTATGATCGGATGGTAGCGGATACGATGGATGATGGGAGCAAAGTTTATTCTTTTTGAGGTGTGATCTTATCGAGCCCAAGACCGATATGATCAGAAATGCTATCGAGTAATTCAAGATTGACTGCAAAACCATCGGTCTTCGTTTCGTTGCTATTTCATTCTCAGGAATTTTAGCTCTTTCTTGCTGCTACTTCCCCGATCATCTCCGCCGATATGGCAATTCCTTTGCAGCTGTGCATATTGAGCGAGAGCAGCAGCCCCACCACTTTGCCGTCCTGCACCAGCGGGCTGCCGCTGTCTCCCGGACCGGGCAGGTTGCCCAGGGGCAGCACCACGTAGGCGATGGACCANGAGGTGTCGGAGATGCGNCANCTCATGCTNTGCTGCGAGTTCTTCAGCTCGGCTTCGCCCAGTTTGGGCTTGGCAAGCTCCGTGGGCTGGCAGGCTCCCAGGATAGAAAAGAAGGCCAGGTCGGCGTCGTTCGGGATGTAGGCCACCTTGCAAGAGTGGCCGCCCACGCGCAGGTTGTGCGTGCCTGCGGCGTGGAAGATGTGCGCCGGGGCGACGCCCGCCAGTACCCCGCGCCAGGGGATGACGGCACCGACCACGCCGCCGGAGCGGCCTGCGATGAACAGGTCACCGGATTTGATCACGACTTACATGAAGGCAGCTGGAAATAATTAGGTTTTCCCGGACTCAAGACCCGTTCGACTCTTACGATTCACTTTCAGCAAGCCTTTTATCTTTTCCAGCAGACCATTCTCCTTCATGCCATCCCTAACCGTCCATGCCGGCGGCCTGATGCTGAAAAACCCCATCATGCTGGCCGCAGGCATCCTGGGCACCACGGGAGCCTCGCTGCGGCGCGCTGCGCTTGCGGGCGCGGGCGGCGTGGTCACCAAGTCCCTGGGCTCCGTTCCGCGCGAGGGTCACCCCGGCCCGACCATCGTGCACGTGGAATGCGGCCTCTTGAACGCCATGGGCCTGCCCAATCCCTCCTACAAAGAATTCCAGGAAGAGATCAACACCGCCAGGACAGGCGGCGTGCCGGTAGTAGCCAGCATCTTCGGCTCCAGCGCCGAGGAGTTCGCCGGAATCGCCCGCGGCCTGAAGGCCGACGCCTTCGAGCTGAACCTCTCCTGTCCCCATGCCGAGAAGTTTGGCGCGGAGCTGGGCCGCTATCCCGATCTGGTGGAATCCGTGACAGGGGCGGTGAAGGCCGCGGCGGATGCGCCCGTCTGGGTCAAGCTGACCCCGAACACGGCGGACATCCTGGAGCTGGGACTGGCCGCACAGCGGGGCGGAGCGGACGCGGTAGTGGCCATCAACACCCTGAAGGCCATGGCCATCGATGTCGAGACCGGCTATCCCATCTTGGGAAACCGTTTCGGCGGCCTCTCCGGTCCGGCCATCAGGCCCGTGGCGGTGCGTGCCGTCTATGACCTCGCCTCGCGCCTGGAGATCCCGGTTATCGGCGTGGGCGGCGTCTCGGCTTGGGAGGATGCGGTGGAGATGATAATGGCAGGAGCCTCTGCCGTGCAGGTGGGAACCGCGCTGCAGAAGGGCTACGGCATCTTTGCAGAGATCACGAACGGCCTTGACCGTTATTTGGAGAGGAAATCGCTGACCCTCGAAGATCTGCGCGGCATGGCAGGGAGGCGCTAGGATGAGACCTATGAATTGCATAATTCAGGAAGTGCGCTCCGAGGCTCCCTTGATCCGCACCTTCCGCCTGGACAAACAGCTTGACCCTGCACCGGGGCAGTACGTCATGGTCTGGATTCGGGGCGTGGATGAGGTGCCCATGAGCTTCTCGGGGCCGGATACCATCACCGTCCAATCCGTGGGCGAGGCCACGGCGGCGCTCTTCAAGATGGGTGCCGGCAGCAGCATCGGCCTGCGCGGGCCCCTGGGTAATGGCTTCATCCTGCGGGGCGAGAGCATCCTGCTCATCGGCGGCGGCGTGGGCATGGCACCGCTGGCGTTCCTGGGCGAGCAGGCCAGGAGGACGGGCAAACGCGTCACATCGCTGGCTGGCTTCCGCTCCAGGGAGGACATCATACTCGAGGACCGGCTGGAGGCGCTGGGCGATCTTATTATTACTACCGATGACGGCTCGGCGGGAATCAAAGGGCGCGTTGCGGAAGGCTTGAAGGAGCTGGACCTGGCAAATTTCAGCCAGATCTACCTTTGCGGCCCGGAGGTCATGATGTGGGACATCATCTCCCGCACCCGCGAGCATGCGGGAAAGATGCAGGCCTGCCTCACTCGCTACTTCAAGTGCGCTGCAGGTGTGTGCGGCTCCTGCTGCCTGGACCCGGACGGCACAAGGGTCTGCGTGGAGGGGCCGGTGATCATGGCGGATCGTCTGCTGGAGAGCGAGTTTGGCAGGTATCGGCGCGGCCCTACCGGCGGCAAGGGCCTTTGCAAAGGATAAGTCTGCGAGGATAGTGGCAAAAGGAGTTCTGAGGTTGAAATGATTGTCAGATTCATAAAGGATGGCAAGGCGCGGGGCGGATCGTACAGCGCAGAAAACGGCATCATCTCCGGCGGCGAGGTGCTGGCTTTGGAGGATGTCGAGCTGCTGGCCCCCTGCCAACCGAGTAAGATCGTCTGCGTGGGCCTGAATTACACCGAGCATGCCCGTGAGCTGAAGATGGAGCTTCCTTCGGAGCCCATCCTCTTTCTCAAGCCGCCTTCTGCGGTTCTGGCTCCGGGAAAGGAGATCGTCTATCCTCCTTCCAGCCAGCAGATGGATTATGAGGGGGAGCTGGGCGTGGTGATAGGAAAGCGCTGCAAGAGCGTCTCCGCAGGCGAGGCCGAGAAATATATTCTTGGCTATACCTGTTTCAACGATGTCACTGCCCGCGATCTGCAGCGCAAGGATGGCCAGTGGACGCGCGCCAAGAGCTTCGACACCTTCGCGCCCTTCGGTCCATGGATCGCCAAGATCGATCCGTCAGATGCCTCCATCCAGACCCGCGTGAATGGGGCCATAAAGCAGAAATCGAGCACTTCCGATCTGATATTCGGCGTTCCCAAATTGGTGGAGTTCATAAGCAACGTCATGACCCTGGAGCCGGGGGATGTGATCGCGACAGGCACGCCTCCGGGAGTAGGGTCGCTGCAAAAAGGTGATGTGGTGGAGGTTGAGATTGAGGGGATCGGTGTCCTGAGGAATACCGTCTCTCTTTGAGCCTTTTGCACCAATCTTTTTCCATCCCCCCGAATCTTCACTCCAGGATCTTGATGGCCTCTTCCGCCGTCTTGCCTTTGTTGACGATCGCAGCAATGGCCATGGTCATCTTCACGGGATCGTTATGCTGGAAGACGTTGCGGCCAATGGCCACGCCGCGGGCACCCGCCTGCATGGCCCCTTCGATCATCTGCAGGAACTCCATGTCCGTCTCCGTTTTCGGCCCTCCGGCGATGACCACAGGAACCGGGCAGCCGTCCACGACGCGCCGGAAGGTGTCGACGTCTCCCGTATAGTTGGTCTTGATGATGTCAGCGCCAAGCTCTGCTCCGGCGCGGGCGGCATGGGCCACAACCTCGACATCATTGGGATTGGCGATGCCCTTGCCGCGTGGGTACATCATGGCCACCAGCGGCATTCCCCAGAAGTCGCATCTCTCGCTGACGCAGCCGATGATGCTGAGCTGATCTGATTCCGTTTCCGAGCCGATATTGATGTGAACGGATACGGCGTCTGCGCCCATCTTCAGGCACTCTTCCACCTGGCAGACCTGGACCTTGTTGTTGGGATCGGGGCCAAGAGAAGTGGAGGCGCTCATGTGCACAATCAGACCGACATCCCTGCCGTAGCCGCGGTGGCCGTGCCTGACCATGCCCTTCTGCTGCAAGACCGCGTTTGCGCCGCCTTTGGCCACCTTGTTCACCATGTCCGGCAGGTTGACCAGGCCCTTGATGGGACCGACGCTGATGCCGTGGTCCAGGGGAATGATGACCGTATTTCCACTATCTCTGTCCATTATTCTCTCGATTCGCACTCTCTTGCCTATCTCGCTCAAATTTTACCATCTCGTAAATGCTAACATGTGGCATGGTAGCACGTATCATATTTAAGGGTTGCGGAGCGGTCTTGCAGCATCGATGAGTTGATCAAAATGGGCATGCTTCAGCAGCATCAAGGCATTAGCACCGGGGGCCATTGTGGCCGAAGCCATTGTTTTGCTGGGCAATGGGCGTATCGGCGCGGCATGGAAAAAGATGATGGTGATTTTAAGGGTGATCGATCTTCGGCCTTTAGCAGACGATCTTCTCGAAGCAATCCTTGCACACGATCTTTCCCTGGGCCGTCCTTCCCAGGATCTCCATGAAGCTCTCGCCGCACTCCTGGCAGACCAGAGACGGATAGATTCGTGCCTTTTCCGGAGCGGGAATGTCCGCCTCCCGGACGGAGAGAACCTCTTCCTCCCCGGCATTGAGGATGTCGTCAATGATTCCGGCCCTCCTTGCCTGCAGTTCCTTTTTCTCCTCCGGGCTGAGTGTGCCTGCCGCTTGCTTTTTTCGCAAGGCATCCATGCTCTCGAAAATGTCGCCCTTGAAGTAAATTCGCAGGGCTTTGCCCTTGTCGCGGGAATAGAAGGTGAAGACCTGCTTTCCGTTGTTCTTTAGGATTAGGTTTCCCTTGCCGGAGGTGCAGCCGAGAAGTGCCTGCACGGCATCAATGCTGCAGGAACTGTTCTCGGCTATGCAGACCAGTTCCTCATCCTGCGACCTCGGATAGTGCTCTTTGGCATATTTCGCCACCCTGTAGCCCATGGCGAGGCCCGGGCAGATGTGGCCGTGAAATTCTGCGGCTTTCTTGAAATCCCCATCCATAACCATTCACCACGCTTGATAATTTGAGTTTGAAGATGATCAGTCGGTCTCCTTTCCGCATCTATCTTTAGCACTATTGTCTTGACTGCTTTGGCTATATTCCTGTTGATATCGATGAAGGCTCCATGATGAAGCCTTAATAACCTGAAGCATAATTGAGGGTCCAGTCATGATCTCCCTCGATCATCTTCCTCATCTTCCCGGATGCTACCTGTTCCTGGACTCGCAGGGCACCATCATTTACGTCGGCAAGGCCAGGGATCTGCATAAGCGCGTGAGCAATTACTTCCAGAAACAGGACCACGGCCCCAAGACCGAGGCGCTGGTCGGGGCTGCGTCAAGCGTGGACTTCATCGTGACCAATACCGAGGTCGAGGCACTGCTCCTGGAGAATACGCTCATCAAGAAGCACCTGCCCCGCTACAACATCAAGCTGAAGGACGCCTCCCGGTATGCCTGCATTCAATTGACGGANGAACCGTTNCCCAGGATCAGNATCTCCCGCAAGGCNGCCGGTCGCGGCTCTTTCTTCGGTCCCTTCACCTCGGCGCGGGAGAGGACCTACGTTTACCAAATAGTCCGGAAAACCTTCGGGCTGCGCACCTGCCGCAGGCTTCCCGGGCGTGCCTGCCTTCGCTACCATCTGGGCCACTGCTCGGGGCCCTGCATCGGCAAGATCAGCGAGGCCGATTACCTGGCCAAGGTTAGGCGTGCCCAGACGGCTTTGTCCGGCAGGTCGAGCGAGCTTGCCCTCTCCATGAAAGATGAGATGAAGGAGCTTTCCGCCCGGCAGGAGTTCGAGAG
>JGI24732J26686_1000409_pt1 | contig 24242 bp, 28 predicted proteins | sample EPASupsiteHSE623_FD_26686 | JGI IMG/M metagenome (IMG submission 26686)
TCTTCCCATATTCCGAGGGCCTGTGGTCTAGCTGGTTATGACATCGCCTTCACACGGCGGGGATCACGCGTTCGAATCGCGTCGGGCCCATAACCATTTTTGTGCGACACAAGGTTTAACTATTTAAGAGTGGCTAACTGTAGAGGGCGCAAAGAGGCTTTGGCTATTCTGAGGTCCATATTATTATTTGAGGTGATAAGCTGTATAATAGAGGTCGTGGTCGGGAGGAAGAAGGAGCAGTCATTACCAGGGTCCGTCTCCCCCGCAAACAGGATAGAGAGATATTCGGTCATGTTGAAAGCTTGCTCGGTTCCAACCGCATAAGGGTAAGGGGCATCGACGGCGTAACTCGCATGGCCCGCATACCCGGCAAGATGAAGAAGAGAATCTGGATCAGAGAGGGCGACGTAGTCATCATCATACCATGGGAATTCCAGAATGAGAAAGCAGATGTGGTCTGGCGGTACACAGGCCCCCAGGTGGACTGGCTGCAGCGCAAGGGATTCCTCAAAGGCACAGCATGAGCAGGCGTTCCCAGGACGAGGACTTCGACACCAAGATCGATGTTCTTCGTACCAGGATAAAAGACTCAGATGATAGAGCTGTCCAGGAGGCCGTCTTTGATAAGCGCACCCTCATGGACCTTTACAGCCTTGCCAGCAAGGGCATGATCGACGCGTTAGGCGGCTCGGTCTGCACCGGCAAGGAAGCGAATATCTTCAAGGCCATCGTCGGCGAAAAAGAGCTGGCCCTGAAGATCTACCGCATATCTACGAGCAACTTCAATGCCATGCAGGACTACCTGCACGGCGATCCCCGGTTTGGGAGCGTGAGGGGCACAAAGAGAGCCATCGTCTCCGCCTGGACCAAGAAGGAATTTCGCAATCTTTCTCGCGCGGAGGAGGCGGGCGTGCGCGTGCCTCATCCCATTGCCATGCGAGGAAACATCCTGATCATGGACCTGNTNGGCAANGAAGGCCATCCNGCGCCGATGTTGAAGGACGTTGATCTGAATAATGATGAAGCGAAGCGAGTCTTTGATAAGCTCGTAGAATACATTTCCGTGCTCTACAATCGCGCCGGACTGGTACATGCCGATCTGAGTGAGTTCAATATACTCTATGATGATGGAGAGCCGGTAATAATAGACATGGGGCAATCGGTTACCCTGGACCATCCCATGGTCCGAAAATTCTTAGAACGCGATATCGTGAACGTCACCCGCTTCTTCCGGAAAAGGTATGCCATCGGGTCGGAAGAGGAGATCTGGGCGAGGCTTCGCAGCGACAAAGAGAAGGCAGATCAAGAGAGAGCCGATCGACATAAAGGAGACGGAATAAAGGAGACTGAATAAAATGGATATCAAGATCCCAGAGGAACGAATTGGCGTGCTGGTGGGTCCGGGCGGGTCCATGAAGCACTACATCGAAGAGAAGACCAAGACCACCATCGAGATTGACAGCGAAACCGGTTCCATTTCCGTTGCATCTGCCGAAGACCCCTTGCAGGCCCTGAGGGTCATGGACCTGGTAAAAGCCATCGGCAGAGGATTCTCGCCGGAGAGGGCGCTGATCATACTCGATGACGACATGGTCATGCTCGATGTGCTCGACCTCTCCAAGGTGGCAAGCACCAAGAGCGATATGGACCGCATCAAGGGACGAATCATCGGCAAGGATGGAAGGTCGCGCGAGATCATGGAGAGGCTCTCCGGCTCGAAGGTGTCGGTGTTCGGCAAGACGGTGGCCATCCTCGGCTATCCGGAGCAGATACGCGTGGCCCGCACAGCCATCGAGATGCTGCTGGATGGAGCGCCCCACGGCAACGTCTACAGCTTCCTGGAGAAGAAGCACCAGGAGTTGGCCAAGGAAGAGCTTAAGGATCAGGGAATCCTTTAAAGCTCTTTATTCTCTTTTAGCTGTTTACCTTATTTTAAAATGTCAATGCCATTTAGAGAGCAAAGGCCAGAATTCGGAAAGGCCCCCGGATTTGGCTGATCTGTGGCGGTATTTCTTCTCAAACTTCTTCCTGGGAATGATCGCGGCCGATCGAATTACTCTTTTTGCACAGGCTTACTCTGGAAACAAGTCCGATAAGAAATTATAGATAATCTGGCCAAAAAATGCAAATTGGCCAGAGGCCGGGCCTGAGATTTTATCGATCAGCGTCTTTAAGTGGCTCATTCCGTACCTCGCCAAGGTGAGAATCTGTGGCTGCTAAATCAGTTACTGATGCTGTTTTCGTTGAGGATGCAAATATAAAAGGGTGTAGGAAAATTAAATATTACTAAAATGACCGCTATCATTAAATATGTTTTTGCTAAAAACAAAAATAAGCCAATAAGGTAAATCGGCTAAAAAGGAAATAGGTGAGCTAAATATGGTACAGAAAACCGACGCAATGATTCAGTATGAGAAATCTGCCGGGGAACTGATAAAAAATAGACCGAAGAAATCCAAGGATGCCGTAATGCATTTGGAAGTCAGGAACCTTGTAGTTGCCGGCGCAGCTTTATTTGTAGTAGTTACAGCAGCAGCTTCAATGATGGGCTTTTGAAAAAAGATCCGTCCGGCCATGAGCCGACAGATCTTTTCTATTTCTTCTCCTTTTCGACAAATTGTGGGCCATTAGATCAGAGCTGTGGATATACTCCAGGCAGAAGCAGATAATGCAATAATGCAACTGTCGAAGTCGTATGATGGAAAAGATTTTCCACAAAGGGTGATGCACATAATCTGAGAGTCCGAGGATGAATGGGTCAAATAAGAATAGTGTAACAGAGCCAGCCGCCAATGAGGCATTGATGGACCGCAGCGAAATTTGCTCGCGCATGGAATTTTGCCCTCAGAGCCCATCGGCCCAAAATGGTGTGAAATTCGAGATGGATTTCTTGAGTGAGAGTTCTCTGTTGGAGATGGTCAGTCTGCAAGATCTGATCTTGGGCCACCTGCCCGATCCGGAGGTCTTCTTTCCGCATGACAGGGATTATTTTCGCCAGATCTTCCAGCACGATCGCTCGGTTATAGGTGTAAGAGTCAAAGAGAGCCTCGCGGCCTACAGCATTATCCGCATTCCGGGCCATGAGCAAGACAACCTGGGCAGAGATATCGGGCTTGCGGAGGACGAGCTGACATCGGTCGCCCATCTCCAGGCAACCGTCGTTCATCCTGCCTTTCGCGGCAACGGCCTGCAGAGAAAGATGGCGGCAGCCCATCTGCACGTGATCGAGGACCTTGGATTCAAGCATGTCTGTTGCACCGTATCTCCCAAAAATCCCGCCAGCCTTGGCAACATCATTCACAGCGGATTGGTGATCAAAGGGCTCCGGCCAAAGTTTGGTGGCTGGTGGAGATACATCATGTACAGAAACCTCTCCTGGCCCAGGGATATGCACAAAGCACTCGAAAGAGACGAGAAAACGGTCGTCGGCTCAGACCTATCCGGCCAGCGGGTCCTTCTGAATGAGGGATTTGTTGGTTTCAAGATGGTAACGCAATCAAACGGTTTTGTTCTATCCTATGGAAAAATTAGCGCTTTGCAGTGATATTATCTAATTTTTCTGACTGGAATATTAGCCTTGAGCCTTTCAATTAGCAAAGTCTTATCTACCGAAGAGGAGAAAATAGCTGCACAAGTTGGTGGAGAGTTTGGCACCAAAATTATACAAGCGATTGGGCGGCTACGACCNAATTTATGTAGTGGTCAAAGAATTGATGGATAAAATGGAGAACGATGCCAGACTGGCCAGGTATTTTGCCGGCCACGGTGAAGACTCCAAGATGAGGCTCCTTCAGCTGCAGGTGGAAATGATCTGCCAGGTTACGGGAGGAGACGGCATTTACCTCGGACGGGATATGAAAACCGTTCACAAAGGAATAGGCATAAGCGGAAGCGAATGGGGGATCATGATCAGCTATCTAATTCCTATAATGCATAAATACGAGGTTCCGGACCAGGAACAAAGGGAAGTGCAGGAACTGCTCAATCGCATCAAGGGAGATATCGTAGAGAAGCCTTGAATCGAATCGTGTTTATTACTATTTTTAGATATAGATCATATTAAATTTTAATATTTTCGGGTCTGCAGCGGCTTAGTCTTTGACTTTGACGGGAAATAAAGTATACAATTTTTTCGCCTGCGTCACATGAAAATCGCCATCAAATGCAGGACAATTCTAGACATTGCTTTTGGAAATTGCGTAAATTATCTCCCGTCACCCCTTACATAGCCGGTCGTCACCCCGGCCACGTCCGTGTCCAAAAATATTAACAGGGTATTGAGATAGCTGTGAATAGCATCAACCCGGCTCCGACTAATCTTGCCCGGGTTAGTTGGGTTGGTACTGCCGGTATCCAATGCTAAAGCAAAGGTTTATACCGATTCGGCCTGTAATGCGGCCCTTCTGAAAATATGACGGACCACGATGGACCGAACGAGCATGAATAAGCAAGACTGGGCAAATATCAACAAGGAGATCGAACGGCTCTGCAAGCTGCACGATGAGACCGCAGCCAACTATGAGAAGTGTCGGGAATTTGCCAATCATATGTCTCTTTTTATGTCCGACCTGGAGGATATGGGCTGCAATTCCATGGCGAACCGGGCCATGGACATCCTGGCAAACTGTAATCCAAAAGTGGCATCTCACTGCGAGAAGGCCAATATGGAAAAAGGCATGCTGGAGCAGATGAAAGCGGAATGCGAAAAGAAGCTCAAGGAAAGCGAATAATCATTTCGTTTTATCTCTCGGGGTGGTCTCCCGGCCTAAAACCTCATTAATTTCTATCGCTCTTTTCTCGAGCCTATCTTTCGTGTTCTCAAATCTGGTTTAAATAAATTAGCCTAAATTTATCTAAGCAACGAATCTCTTTGGATGACCTCACCAAATTTATATATTTAAGACACAGACGATTAGATGAGGAAAAAACTATGTTTGCAAGAGTGCTCATTCCCACGGACTTTTCCAGGTATGCCCAGAAGATGCAGGACTGCGCAGCCGAGATGCCCGGTGTCAGGGAGATTATTCTCCTCAATGTGATAGATGCCGCAAATCCGATGAACCTGGAGAAAAAGGGGTGGAGCTACGATTCTCTGATCAAGGATGCAATAGCCCGTCTGGATGAGCAAGCAGAGCACCTTCGCCATCTCGGGCAGAAGACGGGCCTGAAGGTCAAGCCGGTTTTGAAAGTGATTGTAGAGCCGATGAGCGGAGCCGACGGAGTCAATATGCAGAGGCTAGAGCCGCAGCCGGATGTTGAGCTGATTGAGGGAGGCGGCACCGGAGACGCCATACAGAAAGCTGCCGATGAGGAGAATGCCTCCCTAATCGTCATGGGTGCCCAGGGCAAGGGGTTGGTGGAGGGGATCTTCCTTGGAAGCGTCTCAACAGAGGTCCTGCGGGGCGCAAAGACCGATCTGCTCATCGTTCGCCACCAGCTCATGGAGAGCAGTGAAAATGTCGGTGCCTCTGCAGATTTCTGCCGTAACATCTTCTCACGAGTGCTGATCACCACGGACTTTTCCGAGGCTGCCGGAGACGCCGTCGCGCTGGCGAAAAGCCTGGAAGGCATGCAAGAGGTCTTGCTGGCCCATGTGATCGCCAAAGGAAAAGAGATCGATGAGCCGGCAAAGAAGCTAAATTTGCTGCGGGACGAACTGGAAGCACCGGGCCGCAGAATCACGGTTCATGTCCTGGAAGGAAACGCCGCGAACGAGATCCTTTCCCTGGCGGAGAAGCAGAAAGCCTCCCTGATAATCATGAGCTCTCAAGGGAAAGGCTGGCTGAAGCAGATTCGTGTGGGAAGCGTCACCTTCGACGTGGCCCGCAGGGCAAAACAGCCGGTGATGGTGGTCAGGCCCGCTAAAAGCCAGAGATAGGGACGAGCAGCGAAGCAAGACGCAGGGCCGGAAAGGCATGCACCGTCAGACGCCCGGCATGCCTTTTCCGGCCAACTGTGTCTGGCACAAGGTCATCCATTTATATCCAAATCGATTTACGTCCAATCAATTGGATTATTGCGGATACTGCCACGCACAGGATTAAGGACAGACTTCCTGCTTGAACCTCTCGAAGCTGATCTCATCGATGAACTCGCCCAGGCGCTGTTTCTTGGCATGGTCCCTGTAATAGTTGATTGTACGGTCGATGAGCTTCATCGCTTCATCATCGGACAGGTTCTCCGCCAGCACCTGGCCCAGCCTCGGCTTGACGCCGCTCGATCCGCCCACGAGCAGCTTCCAGCCCCTGGAGGTGCCGATCAGGCCGATGTCCTTCACAGCCGGCTCAGCGCAGGAGTTGGCGCATCCCGACACTCCGATCTTGAACTTCCAGGGGAGCTGCATGCCGTGATAGATCTCATCCAGCTTCAGGCCCACGCCTACGGAATCCTGCTGCCCTCTCTTGCAGAAGGTGGTTCCGGGACAGATCTTGACGCTGCGAACGCACAGACCAATGGCTGCGCCAGGCTTCATGGCAAGATCCTTCCAGGCGTTGTCGATGTCCTTGGGATCGATCCCCACCAGAGCGATCCTCTGGGCAGAGGTGATCTTGAGAACCTTGGCGTTATATTTTTCGGCCACATCCGCAATCTTGCGAAGGCTGGCCGGGCTGATTATGCCGCCGGGAATATGCGGCGCAATGGCATAAGTCTCTTTGTCCCTCTGAACAATGGCACCCTTTTCCAGAATATCTTTGGACATGCTTATTTAATTCCTCCAGATTATCATATCTATTTTCTTTTTTTGACTATAAAACGATGATCCTGGCGGTGCATAGAATAGCGTGGGCTGAAAGCAGCAGTATCAAGAAAAAGATGAANCCCCGCATTNGCAAAAGCTCAATCGGGAGGCTCTGAATCGAACTGATGGCGGNGAGCTGATTGCCGGGATCGACTCCGGAAATGAATTTAGTTGGCCAGACCCATTGCTACCGTTCGTCCCAGATGGAAGCTCTTTTCGATATCTTCTTTGCTGGGCACCTGGACAGCAGTTATGCCGGGCTCGATCACCTTCATGCCGAAGGATTTCATGCGGGCGATGAGGGTGGGCACGCCTTCCCCGCTCCATCCGTAGGAGCCGAATGCCACTCCCACTTTTCCTTTCAAATCGAGCTTTGCAAGCTCTTTCAGGAACGGGTCCATGGCTTTGATCAGCTTGTAGTTGTATGTTGAGCCGCCCAGGATGATGGCATCTGCGCCCAATGCATCCGCAGGCAAGGCATCGTAGGCATCTTTGAGCAAGACCTCAACACCCTCGACGGTCATGGCCCCGTTCGCAATGGCCTCGGCCATCTTCTTTGTCCTTCCCATTCCGCTGGCGTAGATTACGACGATCTTCGGCATTAGAAATCCCCAAAATAGTTTGGCTTGCTTTTTATAACTAATTTATGGTAAGAAATCCTCGATGATCTAGCCATGAATGATATAGCCGATCAGCACCATTAGTACAAATAAAATTACTAGGGCGGCAAGGCCATGCCAGGGCTGAATGGGCAATCCTTCTCTTGTATGCTTGGGCTTTCGCTTTAATGTCTCTTCCATCCACTTCTCATGCTGCTTCATCGCGTCGCTCTTTTCCACCACTGCAATCCACCACCTTGCCGATCCGTCAAATTGCCAAGGACAGGATTCTCTCTTCAGATTAATCCACTTTGTCCTTTCCTCGTACTCGACAATAGGCTTGCTCAAGAGCGGCATTTCTGGTGAGCGCAATATTGATCTATGAATGTAATTATATTTTAAAATGTTGTGGCGGTCTCTCAAAATTGTGATGGCAGGAGAGTTGAATACGGCGGTGAAGGTAAGAAAATGAAATGCACAGACGAGCTGCGCCTCGATCACGAAACAATTACCGCTTTACTGACGATATTGGATCTGAATATCAAGAAACTTGAATCAGACAGACCGGCGAGCTTGGAAGATCTGTGGTGGCTGTTTGAGTTCAACCGGGATTTCGTGATCAGGAACCACAACCAGAAGGAAGAAAGCATCCTCTTTCCGGCCCTCGTCTCGGCGGGCTTTCCCGAAGAGCTGATCGATCCTCTCATCGAAGAGCATGACCTGATGCGGTCGAGGGCTAAAACGGTGCGGGGCATTATAGAAGATTATAGAGACGGAAGCCCTGGCGCGAGCGCCGGGCTGGCGAATGCAGGCCGAATATATATCGATCTATTAAAAGAGCATATCGAATTTGAAGAGATGGCCGTCTATCCCGCCGCGGAGGAGTTCTCATTAAATGACCTGGATGAGCATCTTTCGGCAAAGCTTAAGACTTTTGCAGAGAAAAGAGTAGGCACGGGTAGATTAATTGATCTGCAAGAGATGCTGGATTCTCTTAAGGAAACCTATGGCATAGAGCTGTGAACTCAGTACAAAAACAAGTTGAGAATAATATTATATTAATAATTCAAATAATATTAAGTAATAATTTGAAATCTGCAAAATATTAAAATATTGTTTGAATACTTTGAAAGAGGCCACGATCATGTTAGGTGAGAAAAGTACCCCTCTGCAGGGAGTTTTAGGACTGAAAGAGCTTGTGAGCTACCAGCCAGGTTCAGTCGTGAGCCGGGAGATAATTCGCAAGAGCACGGGAACTGTCACCCTCTTTGCTTTCGATGAAGGCCAGGGGCTGAGCGAGCATACTGCGCCCTTCGATGCCCTGGTTACAATTGTGGATGGTGATGCCGAGATCACCGTCTCCGGCCAAGCTTATCAGGTATCGGAGGGCGAGATGCTGATTCTTCCCGCCGGCCAGCCCCATGCTCTGCGAGCGATGCACAGATTCAAGATGATGCTGGTGATGATAAGGTCCTGATCCATTGGCAGATTGCGCTCATTCCATCCGTGATGCTTGCTCATAAGAGGATGATTTTGAACAGGATCTCAGAATGCATGACGATCGCCGAATGCATAATGAGCTTGCCAGATCGAGAAGCTAAATGGAGAGCAAGCTCCTTATTTTCTCTTTGAGCCTCAACTCGTCATCCGCTGTGGTTGGAATTTTAGCAGACAATGCGCATCTTTGTGGCATGGGGATCAGCTCATCCTCTAAAAGCTCATAGTAAGCCTCATCGAGGCCGATCTCTCCTGCTGCGTATCTCTTGAGGATGGCTTTAATCTTCTCTTGGCTTTGCTTGCTCGACGAATTGAGCTTTTCCAGGGCCTGCTCGATCTGCTTGTACACAAAACTCGGGTTGCAAGAGATTCGTATTTATGCTTTGTCCACCAACCTTTCTATGAAAGATCGAGTCAACCGGCATTTGCGAATCTGGGGTTTCTTTGAGCACAGAAAAGCTGTATAGAAAGGCCCTCTGGCTGGAGTACTTCACAGTGGGCTACAATGTTTTAGAGGCTTTTGCCTCTCTCTTCTTTGGATCGGCAGCTGGCAGTATCGCTCTCGTGGGCTTTGGCCTGGACAGCATTTTAGAGTCCCTGTCCGGTCTCATCCTGATCTGGCGGCTGCGACGGCATAAGAATGTGTCAGAAGAGGATGAAACGAGGATCGAGACGAAAGCCATCCGGTTCGTGGCCCTGACCTTTATTCTCCTGGGATTCTATGTGCTCTATGAATCAATGCAAAAGCTGATCGGAGCTGAGGTCTCTGCACCTTCCTTGCCGGGGATAATCATCGCCCTGCTCTCCTTAATCATAATGCCTGTTCTCTGGCTAAGGAAAAGGGATCTGGGAAGGAGAATCGGCAGCAAAGCATTGGTGGCAGACTCTGAGGAGACGCTGACCTGTGCCCTCCTCTCCCTGCCGCTGCTTCTGGGTCTTTTAGCCAACTACCTTTTCGGTTTCTGGCAAGCCGACCCGCTTGTGGGGTTGGTGATCGTCGTTTTCTTGATTCGAGAGGGCCTGGAGTGGTGGAGGGAAGCAAGAGAATGAAAAGATGGTGAAAGAACGAGAGCGAAATTATGAGCAAGAAAAGGTTTTCTTCCTCTGCACCCATAACTCCGCCCGCTCCCAGATGGCGGAGGGTCTGCTGCGGGCATTATTCGGCGAGCGCTATCTAAAAAGTACTTTCAGGATCGAAACTAGCTCAGGACGTCCTGCCACCTCTCGCACGATCAGAGGTGATTCACGCTCGACCGGTTTCCTGGCAGGCATCCGCGCCGCCCGAGCTGTTATCCTGGCAACAAGGGGCCTGCGGATGTTCCATCCACCGTGTTCCTGCGGGCGCTTGGCAGCAATCCTCCTAGCATTGCGATCTCGCCATCGCGTGATGCAAAGTGTTTCCCAGGCGGAGACTATTTACATGTTTTCATGGGCAGCCAAAAAGTTTTTCATTAGATCATCTAATCCAAATTAAGAGGGATAATCATGATCAAAAAATTCGCTATCGTGATAAGCATAGTGCTTCTTACAGTTCTCATACATACATCGGGATAATAGTCACGAACGCGGCTGACTCTGATACATATTTCCCACCCACTTCAGTACCATCATTCATGATTAGTTTAACATATTCCATCGACGGCTTGTCGGAGGTAGAGCTCTCGGATGCGGTTTTTTCCGGTGCGCTCATGCAGCCGGACACTCGATAACGATGGTACAATGGTCAGGGGCAACGGAAACATCACAGCGCTCAAAATCAGCCTAGTGACAACTATGCTACCAATATATGATCCTTCTGCGAGGATAAATGCGACTCTGAAAGCACAAAGCGATAAAACCGCAGCAATTGAAGCTGCGAATAAAGCAGAACAAGAGCAGAGTGCCGAGATTGCTCGAAAAGAGGCAGAGCGATATAAAGCTGAGCAAGCCAAATATTTGCCTACTGGCAGAAAATGATTGTGTGTGCATTGGCGTAACGACCAATGCATTTCTATGTCACTTTTTCGCTCATCTGCGAAAATGCAATAGAACAGATTACTTTCGCCCGCTCGCCTCGTCCTTATCATCCCTGCACACAAATAAGATACAGTGGGGATATACAGGCTCCACATCAGAGCCTCTGAGGGAGATGTCGTATGTGGATCTCGACTCTCACTACAAGGGCTGAGCATCAGGCAGGCAGCTTGTCCAGGATTGAGAACGGCGACAAGGCGAACACGCCCGNNCACGAGAGNCGCNGAGNGNGCANCCGGCATCCCGAAGTTCCGGCCAAGTGCGGTCCGGCCCGCAGCCCGCAATTGGCCTTTTGTACAATGCGTCAAAAAAGTCCAGTGAAAACACAAAGCGTTATCACAAAAGTCCGCATAACGCCGTTAATGGCCAGAGCGAAAGTATTTTATCTCTACCAAAGCGATATTAGAGATCAAGCAAATGAGGTGTTCTGCGATGTACGATAACCAGGCAACAAGCGCGCAAGATCCCAAGGGGGAGCAGACGACAGCGGAAGCCTCGGTGCGGCGCGTCTTGACAGAACCACCTCTTGATGAAGACAGGGAGATCACCAGAGGCCTTATGATACTTTCTGAGAAAACCCTGGCACGCGTTTTCGAAAATGAACCAGATATCTACAAGGCTGAAGACCTCAAGGTGCGGTTCAGATAAACGATGCCTGAAAAGCCGCCGAGTGTGCCCAAAGGAAGCATCATTTTAATTGATTTCCCATTTACAGATCTATTTGGTGAAAAGCTGAGACCCGCGCTGGTTCTATACGAAGGATACTTGGACGTAACTGTAGCAGCCATAACTGGCGAAATCCCACAAAAATTATTGCTGACAGATTTACTGATTTTGCAATGGATGCCTTCCTTCGAAGGCACCGGATTGAAAAAAGATTCTGTTATCTTAATGGATAAAATAGCCACCCTGGAAAAAACGTTTATCAAAGGCATACTAGGAGAGGCTGACGCCGATCTTAAACGAAGAGTCAACACGAAAATAGTTCAGTGCATGATGTTCGATGACGTCCTTGCCAATCAGTAGAGCACGTCGCCTGCCGTTCAGGTCGAGCTGCCGACGCATGGCAGCCGTCGATGATGCAGGCTCGACGTCTTCGCGCACTCGGCCCTAAAAAAGCCGTTTTACCTGTATTGATCCATTGAAAAATGATTTATATGATCACGCCGTTGCTTGCTGTCACATGGGGCACGTATTCTTAAGTCCTCTTAACTGGGGTTTGGGCCACTCCACTCGCGATATTCCGATCATCCGGGAGCTCCTCAAGCACGGCCATGAAGTAACCATCGGCACCAGCGGAAATGCTCTGGCCTTGCTCAAGAGAGAGTGCCCGCAGTGTAATTTTGTTCTCTTCAAGGACTATCCAGCACCCTACAGTGCCTCCCGATTCTTTCTGCCCAAGTTCGTGGCCAGCATTCCTCTCCTGCTCCGTGCTCTGGCAAGGGAGCGAAAGAAGCTGGATCAGATTCTGGCGGAGAACAGGTTCGACCTGATCATCAGCGACAACCGCATGGGCGTTTATTCTCACAAGATCCCGAGCTACTTCATAACCCATCAGCTCCGCTTCAGCCTGCCCACTTATCTCTATCCCTTCGAGGTGCTGACCATTCCCGTCAATAGCTTCTTCCACATCAAGTATGACGGCGTGATCGTGCCGGACATTGCACCAAACGGCAACAATCTATCCGGCAAGCTGTGCCGCTCCAACCTGGATATTACAAACCAGCGGGTCTACTACTCGGGAATCCTGACCAGCACCGAGAAGATGCAGGTGGCTGAGGATCTGGATTATCTGGCGATCGTGTCGGGCCCCGAGCCGCAGAGAACGAAGCTGGAAGAGATCATCCTCAAGCAGGTACAAAAGCTGCCCGGGGAGAAGGTAGTGCTTCTGGGAAGCCCGCAAAAGGAGTCTCACCAGAAGCTGGACCGGCATACCACGGTTCACTCTTATCTCTCCACGGAGGAGAAGGTCGAGCTGATGAACCGGGCCAGGTTCCTGATCACCCGCTCCGGCTATACTACTATGATGGAGATGGCGGAGATCGATAAGAAGCGCGGTCTCTTCACGCCAACCCCCGGCCAAACGGAGCAAGAGTATCTTTCCCGCTATTATGCCAGGCAGGGCTGGTTCCTGTCTCGCAGCCAGTACAAGCTCAAGCTTCCCGAAGACGCTGTGGAGGCCATGACGTATCACGGCTTCCCGGAGATGAGCAAGACGCGCGAGAATGTGGCCAGGCTCTATCAGGATGTGCTTAAACGGCATTTGACATAATCAAAATTGGATATTTGCGGTAATTATATAATTTTGTCACGATTTTTACAAAAGCTTTTCAAAAATTTTCCAACAGTGCAATCGACTGGTTGATATGACCTTCTGAATTCACCTTTGTCCGAATTTTTTTCATTTTTCCGGTTGTGTCAAATTGATACGATTATGTTTTGCGTCTCTGAAATAAGATCGTGCCTCCTTTCCACTGAAAATCTTGATTCACGGCTCAAACTCTAAGACCTGAGATCCGTCCGCCAAATACAGTTCTTGATTGAGATCCGGTTAATCAGATGCACGACCCAGGATAATAATCTACCATGATTTAAATAGCGGCTTTCAGTCCCAAGCCATCTGGAAGCAAGGTTTGCGAGGAAGCAAAAAGGACATTAATGTAGGAATTCCCGGAGATGAGGAAAGACCGAGTGAGTTTGGACGGGCTCTCTTAGCGATTCAGACTGATTCTATTTTAAATAAATTTATCAATATATCTTGATGGTGATCTAGCCAATGTTGCGAAACTTATTTATAATACAGGAGGTTGCATAAATCCATGATTTAATCAGTGGTAGGCGATCATTGTGAACGGACCAGGATCAGTGCTGAGCACTTTGTGGATGGCACCACTCAAGTTTGAAGTGACTGAGGGGCTTTCTGAACTGAAAAAGCTGGATGTGTACATATCAGAATTATCGGAGGCAAATAAAGATCCAAAAGACGTTTCCAGATTTTATTCTGGAGATCCCATAACAATCACTCTTCGTGGAGCTATGATTCGGGAGTGCGAGGACCCGAAGTTTCGCAGGGATGGCAAGGACATTGAGTTTCATCTGCTAAGCGGCGGGAAAACCAACGATCTATTTATACTTTCCAATTATCAGTTCGGGACGGACCCCAAGGTAGAAAAGATTCACTTTATGGAGAAGAGCAGAGAGCTCGGCTACGTCGACGACTTCAAAAACCGCAGGATCATAGCCATGCGTGACTTCAAAGACCTGCAGGAAAGCCTCACGCTCTTCATCAAGATCTATGATATCGATAAAATGGATACTGAATTCATAGATACGGCCAAGAGCCTTGCAAATAGCGCTATTGCAACCATCCCGGTCCTATATCAATACTCGGTACCCTTCATGATGGCAACGGGCACCATTGATGCCATGACCAAGCTTGCCGATAATCTAAATAAACACGATAAAATCATCGAAGAGAGGATAGATTTCGAGGCCACAGAATCCAGAACAGGGCATCCACTGCTTCAACAGGGCTACTACGTCATATTTAGAAACCAGGTCGGACAGAAAGACGCCAAATATCTCCAGCTCGTCGGCGATCAACTGAAAGTTCTGAACTCCAATAAAGAGGAGTTTAAGGGCTGCAGCTATGCAGTATTCGAGGTTCATAAGAATTTTTTGCTGAATGCCGAAGAGGAGATCGATGAAAAAGCAGCCAAGCTGGCATCCGAGCTTTCCGGAAAGGGACAGAGCGGCAGGGCCGCTTTGGAGTTCCTGCGAGATACCATGAAAACCTACGGCAACTTCCGAAAGCTGGAGCGCGTAAAAGAGCTGAAGGCGAAAGATCCGTCACTTATAACGCCATCAGAGAAAACGCTGCTTGAAGATCTGATGAAGGACCCGGAGATAGGAGAATTTGCAAAGAAGCTCTAGACTGGATGATCTGAACCTTATTTTTTTAAAATTTCGATTTTGGGTATATTCTCGATATTTAAGGGCCCGAGTTCCTGAATTTATGAATTTTTGGTCACCAGTAGTCCATCAGCATCATCATGACAGTCCGGCGTCTCTCAGTCACCTTCTGGGAGAAAAAATCCCCGGGTATGAATTCGATCATATCTCCGAGATAAGACGCTTTGCGCTTCATAAGCTGCAGCGCGTTGCATCCCGAAATCTCACCTTGCATCCTTTCCGCCCGATATTGCGAGGCTCTAAGGAAGGCGAGGAGGAATCCTCTGGCTGGACCCGGCTCAAGAGATCGGCCCTCTACATCTTGATAGATGACCCTTCCCAGATCCTGAAACGCTTCAATGAAACGACTGAAGGCCGATGTCTCAGCGTCGCAGCGGCCATGCGTCGCCCCATACCCGCATCCTTGGCAGCTTCTCTCCTGGCCGTACTGGATGCAAAAAGGGCAGGTAACAGGCCGGGTGGGCAGATGGCCGAGCATGGTGAGCACCAGAGCCCGGGCGAACTTATGAAGCTCGCAAGGCTCGACGGTCTCCAGCCGCTGGGAGAACAGCTCCGCCCAGCGGATGTACTCCGCGCAGGATGCGGCCACGGCGGCCTTTGCCGCTTGCAGGGATGCGGGATCAATGGCGTTTGCGGCAGCCTCAAGCTCTTTGGCACGATCGGTCATATCTTCGGCATAATTCTGGCATCTATTGGCTTGACATCGGTGCAAAGGGCGCAGGATAGCGATTGGCTAAATGGCCCCTTAGATCTTGAACAATTCCGCGATCTTCCGTCTCCAATCAAATTTTCGATATTTTGAGATCGCTTCTTTCCCAAGAATCAGAACGGCAATCCAAAAGGATGCCTCTCCCAGGACCACAAGGGCGGCGGATGCTATTATCTTATTCTCGCCAAGGATCGGTGCAAACGGCAGCAGTAGAATGCAGCCGTAGAAGGCAAAGGAGAGGATGACCAGTATCAATCCCGCCCATTTCTTCAGAAAATTCTTGCGAGTTTGAGCCGTCATCTCATCCATTGTCTTCTCCATTCGCTCCATTCAGCGTCTCTCAGCCGTCTTTCTTTGCCAGCGGAGTTACCAGAAGCTTATCTACGCGGCGCTCATCCATGTCCATAACCTCGAATCGGTAGCCGTCCCATTCGAAATGATCCCCGGTTGACGGCACCTTCTCAAGTTGCATCATCACAAATCCGCCTATGCTCTGGTAGAGCCCGCTATCTTCTTCCGGAAGACTATTGATATTGAGCCCCTCCTTGAACTCCTCCACGGAAAGACTTCCATCCACCAGCCAGGAGCCGTCGTTCCTTTGCACTATCTGCGGTTCGGCCAACTCGTCTATGTGGGGTATGTCTCCGACCAGTCCCTCCAGGAGATCGACGAGGGCCACAATTCCCTGCACGGAGCCGTACTCGTCCAGCACAATGGCCAGGTGAATTCCAGTCTGCTTGAACCTCTCCAGAACTTTGAGCGCCCTCATGCTCTCCGGGACAAAGAGCGGCGGCAGAAGTGATGATCTCAGGTCAACTTTATTATCCAGCAGGTTGCAGCTCAAAAGATCTTTGGCCTGAACAACGCCAAGGACATCATCGAGCCTCTTGTTGCAGACCGGGAACATCGAGTAAGGCCCGCTGGCAATTTTGCACCGATTCTCCTCCGAAGAGTCGTCGATGTCGAGCCAGACTATCTCGCCTCGCGGGGTCATGATGGAGTTGACCGGCCGGTCTCCCAGGCTGAAGACCCTCTCCATGATATCCTGCTCTTCTTCCTCGATCACTCCGGCACTCGTTCCCTGATCGATCAGTATTCTAATCTCTTCCTCGGTTATGGAAGGCTCAACGTAGCTCTTTACACCCAGTGTGCGCAGCACCAGATCCGTGGATGCGCTCAGCAGAAAAATCAGCGGAGAGACGGCTCTTGAGAAGACGCGCAAAGACGAGGCGACGAGGGAAGCAATCCGCTCGGGGTTGCTCAGGGCGATTCTTTTTGGCACCAGCTCTCCAATCACCAGGTTGAAGAAGGCAATCAAGAGGACCACGATCATCAGGCTCAATCCATCGCTGTACGGGGAGAGGAGCGGGATACCTTTGAGGTAAAAAACTGACAGCTCAGCAGCTACAGTCACACCACCGAAGGCGCCCGTCAAAACGGAGACCAGGCTTATGCCAATCTGCACAGCAGATAAAAGCTGGTTGGGATTGTTGGCCAGCTCCAGGGCCACCTTCGCACCTGCGTCACCAGTTTTCGCATTCTGTCTGAGCTTGGCCTTATGGGATGAGACCACTGCCATCTCCGCCATGGAAAAGAGGCCATTAGCTATGATTAAGAGGAGAATGATCACGATCTCAAATAACATTTTGTTTCATCCTTTGTTTTTCCTTTTCTTATTATTTACGCCATTCTCATTCTTTAAGATTTAGGTATTTTAGCAGCATCTATGCGGGATGTTAAACTAAATATTTGGTTTAGCAATTTTGTCGCCCCTCGATATCTCGAAGCATGCTTAGCCAAGTAGTTTCCATTCAGGAGGCTCTGCCATCCAAAATCGGAGTCCTGCACTGAAAGTCTAACGGGCGCTGCGTCCAAGAGCTGGACGGAAGAAGAAGCAGAGCGTCACCAGGGACCGGAGGCCCGCGTGGCTGCAATCATTGCGGTCGAGCGACATGCTTGGAGCTGCAATCCCCGGCAAGGGGCTCCTGTGCCTAACCGGATACCTCAGATGAAGCTTCGCATTGGATGGTTGTCTTCAAAGACGGCACTTCGACCCCATTTCAGCCTTGGATACGGATACCTTCAAATTTCCTGGCTCCGTTATCGAGATATGCTGTTTCCGGGAACGCCGGCGGTCTTCAAAGCGTATTTAATATCCAGCGACGGATGCTGCAGGAAAAGACCGGATTTACGGGCGCGATGGAGGCCTTACGAAATCAGTCCAGAGCAGCAGGTGATTGAAAGTTCAGCGGGCTTTCTGAGTTTTTGGTCAGGGTTGTCCCGACCTTAATTTTTCAAGATCCTTTCGCAATTCTGCATTCATTTTAGCGTTATCGAGTTTTGAACCTGCAATCATCGGGAGTATCAGGTTATCATACTTTATCCCTACGAGATCGGCTCCGCTCAGATCAACATTCACCAGCGCGGTCTGATTAAACTTTGCATTCCTCAGATCTGCCCCGGAAAGGTTTACATTTTGCAAGAAAACGGCATCAAATTCGGCATTTCTCAGGTCTGCATCGCTGAAATCAACCTCTTTGAGTACCATCCAATGAAAGCTTGCTGATCTCAACTTAGCCCTGCGCATAACGGTTCCCTTTAAGTTCATGGATTCCAGTCTACACCCGGATAGGTCCGCATCAGATAAATTCGCTTCATCCAGATCTGCCTTGATGATCTGGACACTATCGAAATCCGCCCCGGACATATCTGCACCGGTGAGATCCAGATTGCTTAATACTGTGCTTCCCAGGTTAGACCATTGCAGGTTGGCCCTTGGTAGATATGCCCTGGTAAAGTCAGAATTGCTGAGATCGGAATGGTTCAGGTTTGCTCCAAAGAGCTCCGCTCTGGAGAACTGGCAGCGCATGAGTACGGTGCCGCCAAGGTCCGCCCAATTTAGTCTGGCACCTACCAGGTTTGCATCGCTCAGATCCGCGCCTTTCAGGACAGCGAAACTGAGATCGGTTCCAAGGAGCCTGGCTCCTTTCAGGTTGGCGCCAGTCAGATTGGCTCCACTGAGCAGGGCTCCGGTGAGATCGGCCTGCTCAAGACCTGAATTCGATAGATCAGAATCATCCAGATGCGCCCTGGCTAAATTTGCGCCTGTCAGCTTGGCTTCAACCAGTCTGACTTGATGCATTAAGGCATTTTCGAGGTTCGCGCCTGTTAGATTAGTTTTGAAAAGATCGGAACCATCCAGACAAGAAGCCACAAGATATGATTCGGATAGGTTCGCCATACTCAGGTTCGTACCGGTCAGGTTGGCAAAACCCAATTTTGATTTGNCCATTCTGGAGCAAAAGAAATTTGCTCTCGAACAGCGCGANTCGGAGATATCCGCCCCGGAAAGATGTGCATGGGAGAGGGTGGCATTGATCAGGTTCGCCCCTACCAGACTTGCTCCGGTCAGATCAGCACCATTCAATTGGGAATTCTGGAAGGAGGCACGAATCATGAAGGCCCCGGCGAGACTTGCTCCGCTCAGGTTTGTGTAGCTTATTTTCGCAGCCCGCAAGCTGGCTGCATTCAGCTTGGCACCAACCAGAGTTGAATTATCCAAAGAAGATTGATCGATAATGGAACCGGACAGGTCTGCATTGCTCAGATTTGAGCCTATTAAGTTGCTGGTCGGCAAGTAGGCACCTGTTAGATTCGCCCCGGTCAAATTTGAGCCTAACAAATTGCAGGACGGCATGAAGGCATCACGGAGATCGGCCTGGGAGAGATCGGAGCCGTGAAGGTCTGCAGCCGCCATAAATACCCCGCAGAGATTTGATCCTGAAAGATCGGCATCGAAGAGACGGGATTGATTCAAATGGGATCGGCTCAGGTTCGTCCCGCGCAGATCTGACCCCTGCAGCTCAGATTGATTCAAGTCAGCTCCAGGCAAATTCATGCCGCACATGTTCCTATCAATTAGCTGGGCGTGATCTTTGAAGGTGTGGTTAAAATTCATATCCTGATGTAGTTGGCTATTGAACGGAACCTGCCTGGGAGAAATTTCTTCGACTGCAGGTGAAGTAGCGGATAAAAAAAAGAAAAGCAAACATACCTCCAAAGCCAATCGCACCACAGAAACACTCATAATAAACTATATGTACTTCTAGTATAAATTTAATTGGAAAGGTCCGTATTTTTCTTGATTGTTTGCTCTATCCGGCAGGTGTTGCGACTATTATATCGATCGCCCAATATCGAATCGCTCCATCAAGAATAACTGCATCTCTCTGGCTCACCGATCGTGAAAGAATGGAATCTTCGAATTGTGAATGTCCGGTCCATCGTCTCATTTACGAATCAATAGACTGGAGTTTAGCGATTCCAGAGGCGCAGGACAGGCAGCTGGCGATTCTCACTTGATCCGGTTTGGGTCGCGTACGTGAGCGCTGAAAAGCGATAACAAATGACGTAATGGATGCATACTGCCGAAATGAATCCCATGCATTCGAGTCCCGTGATGATTTTCAGTAACCTTCACCCACGACCAAACTTCGAAGCAAGTCGAGAATAGTTCCAGATTTTGGGCGGAAATGATAAATGAACGGGGAACCAATAAGTAGGTCATCAAAAACATATTGGAGATAAAAAAATGAAGAGCCTCAAGGGTACAGAGACTGAAAAGAATCTGCTGACGGCATTTGCTGGGGAATCGCAGGCCAGGAACAGATATTCGTATTTTGCCTCGCAGGCAAAGAAAGAAGGCTATGAGCAGATGGCAGCCATATTCCTCGAGACTGCCGATAATGAAAAAGAACATGCAAAGGTCCTCTTCAAGTACCTGGAAGGAGGAGAGGTGGAAATAACCGCAGCATACCCGGCCGGGGTTATCGGCGAGACAAAATCCAACCTCAAAGCCGCAGCAGACGGCGAGAGATACGAGAGCGGCAAGATGTATCCCGAGTTTGCCGCAGTTGCCGAAAAGGAAGGCTTCCCTGAGATTGGCGATACGATGCGCCGCATAGCTGTCGCGGAGAAGGGACACGAGAAACGCTATCTCGCACTCCTCAAGAATATCGAACAGGGAACCGTCTTCAAGAGGGGCGAGAAAGTGGTCTGGATATGCCGCAATTGCGGATACTTGCATGAAGGAACAGAAGCTCCGGCGGAGTGCCCGGCCTGTAAGCATGCTAAAGCCTACTTCGAGCTGCAGGGCGAGAATTATTGAGATTGATGCGCAGAATGTTGAATGCAGAATGCGGGAGAAGGACTCAGGCATGGGAGCACAATTTTCAATTGTGCTCATCGAATCATCTATTTCATCTATGCGAGCTCTCTCAATTTTAAATTTTAAGATTAATAATTATTAATTAATTGATCATTATATCATTCTCTAATTCAATCATAGCATTTTTAAACCCTGCCGAGGAAGCAGCATTGGGGAATGGGTATGAAGCGTGTGATGTTGATCCTTAGCATATTAATGGCCATAACAATCCTGGCCCACGGCAAATCGTTTGTTCAGCTTGGCGGCAGCGGTGGCACATCGCTGCTGCAGGACCTGACCAACAATTCCACGACAATCACTAACTCCAATAATACCACGATCAATCTCTCCCACTCTGCCGGCATCATGCAGCTCGAGGGCGCGGGTGGCAACGGGCTATTCGAGAACCTGACCAACAGGACATCAGGCGGAAAAGGAGTCAATAACACGACAGATGACTTGAACTCATGGGGGCGCAAACTTCGCCCGCTGGGTCCGCCTCCCAAGTACGATCAAGAGGCTGCCAGGAATCATGAGATGAATTTGATCATAAGGCAGAATCATCTTGGATACTGACAGCTTGTACGGACTGGAACGACAAGAGGCATAAAATCCAAATTATCAAAAAAATGAAATTGCAGGAGCTGCGAAAAATGGCAGGTTTCGCTGCCCTATTCATATCCTGCAATCATCCAATGCGTTATACGCGTTGACTGATTCTTTTTTTGTTCAATTTACATGCTCAGCCGGATGGGCACGAGTACCTGATCGATGACGTAAACGATGCCGTTGCCGTACCTCTCGGACTTCAGCACATTTGCGCCTCCGACAATGCCCGCACCGGGATCAATTGCCAGCGAATCTCCGGCCAGAGTCTTGACGGAGTTGAAATCGGTCATATTCATCAGGGCCCTGGCATCTATCACGTGGTAGCTGAGGAGAGTTCTGGTTCCTGCATCCTTCTTGGCAATGGCATCGAGAGCGGTCTTGGCCTTGTCATAAGCCGCATCACTGGGGGCAAAGATGGTGAACGGCCCTTCGGACAGAGATCCGATTCCCGCCGGACCCTGGCCATTGAGAACCTCTTCAAGCCCGGCTGCTTTGAGCGCAGACGCGAACTTCCTGGCACCCAGATAATTCGCCGCCTCGACGACGCCCTGGCTCGTGCTCTTATTGGGGATCAATACACGATCGATGACATAGATGGTGCCGCTGCCGTATTTTTTGGTCTCGGTGACGTTGGCTCCATTCACCTTCAAGCCAGCGGAGCTGTCCAGGGTCAGGTTCTCTCCTTCCAGAGTTCGCAGAGAGGTGACATCGGATATGTTCTCGAAGAGGCCATCGTTCCAAACTATGTGATAGCCCAGGATCCTCTTCAGCTCAGTCTGGTTCTCCATGATGCCGTTCATGTCGAGCTCTGTGGCCGTGGCGAAAGCTTCGTCGCCGGGTGCGAATATGGCGAAGGATCCACCGCCGATGAGAAGAACTCCCTGATCATTCAGAGCGTTTGTCAGGCCCGCGCTCTCCAGCGCAGCCGGGAAGGTGGTGAGGCCCAGTTCGCTCACCGCATCCGTCACGCTCAGGTTTGCCGTCTGGTTATCTTGAGCGGCAGACGAGCTTATGCAAAGCATCGCTGCGACCAATAGACTCCATAAAAGTCCTTTTCCATTAATCATGGTTCTAACCTCCACTCATTGATTGATAGAACTATAAGGCAAGTTAAAAAGAAAATCTTTTCGCTAAACCCCTTTTGCCGTTCTCACCGTTTTGCCTTCCATTTGGCGGTACCATGGGCCGAAATATTGAATACAAAGCGAACTAGTGCGTTTGATGTGAAGCCGCTCGCTGCTCTCCTGGATGCTTTGCCATTCACTTTCACCGCCTTGCTCACCTCATTGCTCATCGCCCTGCTCATGCTTTCTCCTACAGCCCTTGCCCATGTGCCGCTCATCGCAGAAGGTAATGATAATCTCTCTTCTGCGGTTTACATCCCGGACCCCGGCAAGTCATGGGCGATTTACGGATTTCTGGAATCCAATCGGACCGAATACTACAGCTTTGACCTGCAAAAGGGCGAGCGGATTTATCTATCTTTGATCAAATCCGCCAATCCCGCCGAGAAGAGCTTCTGTCCGGGCATGGCCCTCATCGGCCCGGGAATAAAGAATGATGGCGCCCTGCCGGACCAGATCATGCCGGTCATGCCGGGCTACGGCGTGATGACAATTGCTGGCAAGAGCGCCGCCAATGCCACCTATGAGCCTTTCGGGCCAAGCAGCTTTATCGAACTGGCAGAGCTGAATCTATCCGCGCCGCAGGACGGCAGATATTACGCAGCGGTTTACAGCAATGCCACTCCCGGCCACTACGGTCTGGCCGTGGGCTACCGGGAGGAGTTCGGCTTCACGGAGCGGATCGGCTCGCCGCTCCGGCTCATATCAGTGTACCTGTGGTCCGGCCAGAGCCCGAGCATGATCCTGATTCCCTATCTTGTGGCAGAGATCATCGGCCTCCTTGTCTTCTGGCGAAGCTCGAGAAGAACTGCCTACAGCTTTGCCGGAACCCTGGCCGCATTCCTCTTCCTGGCCACAAGCGCCTCGATCCTCAACCAGATGGTCTTCAATCTCACCCGCGCCCCCTTTGGCCCGGAGGTCTATGTCTCCCTGGTAATTGCGACGTTTCATGCCCTGCTCGGGGTTGCAGCCATTCATCTGGCCAGAGGAGAGGCAGGAATACTGCAAAGAGCCCTCATGGGCGTCATCGGAACCATCGCATTGCTGTCCGGGTCCGGCTTGATCATGGGCCCCATTCTGGCCATAGCTGCGAGCGTGATGCCGTCGATGAACGGCCCGGTGCTGCGTATGCCGCGGCTGTCCGGTTCTTGACTATTCCTGCAAAATTTGCGGGAATCTGACGGCGGTCTGGCCTTCTGTCGGCAGCCTTTGCCGGAATTTGATTCTCAGCCGGAATCCTACGCCGCTGCCTGATGAATATAGCGAAATCGGAAAATTCCTGCTTCACTGCTTGTTTTAGCCCACTTTATATCCTGCTCCCTGGATCGCTTTCTTGAAATCCTCCAGGGACAGCTTTCCAGAATCGTATTCTACATAGGCCGTCTTCTTCGCCAGGTCGACCTTTGCGCTTTTTACGCCCTCAAGCTTTGCGAGCGCTTTCTCCACCGCACCGGAGCAACCGGCACAGGCCATTCCGAGTACTTTGATTTCAGCTTTCTTGGTTTCGGGCATTGGCAGATCACCATTTGTTTTTTCGTTAAGATATTATCGCGGCAATATTTACAGTTTCCTCAGGCAGCGTCCCAGATCCGATATATTTGGCCCGATTGTTGCTAAATAATTGGGAGTCCTCCGAATAGTAATAAAATTAAAAAAAAAAGGTTCCTCGCTATTTAGTGTGGGTATGACTGGAGGCATAAATCCTCCGGGATTCCAATCATTCCATCCGGATTGAGTATTCAGTCGTCCTGCGTGCCGATTTCTTAATCATTGC